>Ga0192239_1366_pt1 | contig 7274 bp, 5 predicted proteins | sample Koala_Koa27_G3_FD_131231 | JGI IMG/M metagenome (GOLD analysis project Ga0192239, IMG submission 131231) | Enriched cells from koala feces incubated with labeled cellulose particles, San Francisco Zoo, California, United States - Koala_Koa2-7_G3 ... | reverse complement strand
GCGCAAGTATGCCCAGGCTCCCAAGCCCACGGGTAAAAAGAAATAATCATGCCTTTTTTTGCCGACAAGGGGAGGGCGGCCCGCCTGGTTCAAGGCGTGTTGCTCTCTCCTTGCGCCTTTATGGACGTGGAGGCCCAGGCTCGGCCGGCCTCCTGCCCCAACGTGGGCGGGCAGGCGGTCATCGAGGGGGTCATGATGCGCGGACCCAGCCGCTGGACGGTGACCGTCCGGCGGACCGACCAGAGTCTTGAAAGCACGGTGATCCCCTACAGCGGCTGGGCCAAAAAAAGGCCCCTTCTGGGCAAGCCTTTTCTGCGCGGGGCGGTGGTGCTGCTGGAATCCATGATCGTGGGCATCAAGGCCCTCAATTATTCGGCGGAAATCGCCGCCGGTGATGAAGACCAGGCCAAGGCCCAAGACGACGGCGGGCCGGCCGCTGAAAAAAAAGCTTCGGCCGCCAAGGTTAAAACTAAACCGGCCCTTGGTTTCTGGGCTCTGGCTTTGACTCTCTTGAGCGCTTTTGCCTTGGCCATGGGACTTTTTGTGGCCCTGCCGCACGTGGCTAGTATCCTGCTCGGGCAGGTCTGGGGCTTTAATGAAAGCTCGGGCTGGTTCCACCTCATCGGATCGGTAAAAGCAATTTATTTTTGGCGGCTGGCCGGACCTTCGACCGCCTTCCCGCCGGATTCAGCCAACGCGGGATGGTCTGTTGCTATTTTAGATGTGTAGGCCATGAGGCATTGACTTCCGGGCGATTGTTTTATATCTTTAAGTATCTTATATAGTGAGTCCGTTCACATCTCAGGGTTAAAAGATAGTGCGCCGGCCGGGCGTGTCAAGGGCGTATTGGTTCCAGCGGGGATCGCTGCCCTTGGCTGCGGCGGGCGTCTCCCGACGGATTGACGGTTTTTCCCGCGTTTTCAAAAGGATCAAGCATGAAAAAAATACTAGCGGCCGTATTTTTAATACTGGCCGTGGCCGCTCCGGCCCACAGCCAGCCGGCCGACGAACTGGCGGCCTTGAAGGCGGCCGCCGATCAGGGCAATCCCTCGCCTTTGATGGAAAAAGGCATTAGCTACTATTACGGCGAAGGGGTCCGCCAGGATTACGGACAGGCTTTCGAGATTTTCAAATATCTGGCCGAAGCCGGCCAGGCTCCGGCCCAGTCGGCCCTGGGCAAAATGTATGACGAGGGCCGGGGCGTGGCTCAGGACCCGGCTCAGGCCGCCTTCTGGCTCAAAAAAGCGGCCAAGCAGGGCTTTGCCCGGGCTCAGTTTCACTACGGCCTGGCTCTGGAGCAGGGCCGGGGCATGACCAAAAACCTGACCGAAGCCATCAAATGGTACCGCAAGTCGGCCGAACAGGGTTTTGCCATGGCCCAGCTCTATTTGGGCATTTCCTATGACACGGCCGACGGAGTCGAACGGGACCCCGTCGAGGCGGCCAAGTGGTACCGCCGGGCCGCCGACCAGGGTCTGTCGGACGCTCAGGTCAACATGGGCGTCGTGTATTGGCGGGGTGAAGCCGTCGAACAGGATATGGTCCAGGCGGCCAAATGGTTCCGGCGGGCCGCCGAGCAGGGCGATCCTCAGGCCAGGTTTTATCTGGGCCGGGCCTACAGCCGGGGCGACGGGATGCCGCGCGACTATGTCGAGAGCGCCAAATGGTTCCGCCTGGCCGCCGAGCAGGGGCACGCCGATGCCCAGTACCACCTGGGAGTGGCCTACGACCGGGGCGACGGGGTCCGGCAAAACCAGGTCGAAGCCGTCAAATGGTACACTCTGGCCGCCGATCAGGGGGATGTGGACGCCATGTACAACCTGGGCATAAGCTATTTATACGGGGAAGGCGTGCGGCAGGACCGGAGCCGGGCGGTCAGCCTGTTCATCAAGGCCGCGGAAAGGGGCGAAGTCGACGCCCAGTACGCTCTGGGTGAGCTTTACCGCGACGGCGAAGGAGTGCCCCGAAATCAGGCCGAGGCCGAAAAGTGGTTCAAAATGGCCGCCGCCCAGGGCCACGCCGAAGCCTTGCAGGCCATGGCTCAGACCCACTGACGACGAACTGCGGCAAAGCCCTTTAACCGGCTGACCGAATAAATCGGAAGGCCGGTTATTTTTTGTTTTCAAATTCCTGGATCAGGTTTTTCAACTGCCGCTCCAATTCGTCCTTATCCGGCGTTTCGGAGCCGGAAATTTTCGCCGCCACCGGTTTTTCATCCAAATCGGCGTCTTCCAGGACCAGGACGAAGGGGCGCTTGACCGTCACCCGGAAATGATGACGCTTGCCGCCCAGGTCATAGCCCAAGGTCAGGGTGAGCGGATAAGCGGATAACTGTGCCTCTATCACCGCTCCCTTGGCCGGCTCCTCGCCGTTGACACTGATATTCTCGTCGGGATGCATAAAAAGTCCGACAGGATAAGAACGCCCGGCCTGATCACCAAGTTCCACATTTTCAAAGGCGTCCGGCACGACGACGGCCAGCACCCCTTCCCCCGGCTTGACGTTAATGAAGCTTGAATCCAGCCTGAGGTTACCGGTCATGAATACATCCCGATACTGACGTTCAACGGAATTAAGTTCCCGCCACCGATCCCCCGCGCGCCAGTCCTCCAGAGAACCGGAGAAGCGGCGGTCCTCCATCCACAGGCCTTTATAGTCCATTTCCCCGGTGGCCAGATCGGTGAGGGTCCCCTGGCCGTGGAACTGGTCGTCCTTCATCTCCCCTTCATATTTATAGGGATGACTGCCCCGGCCGGTGAAGTTGTAATTGATGTAAACCCCCCGCCCGGTCATGTGATCGCCGGAGAATTCGCCCCGGTAATACAGATAATTATGCCCTCCTGCATCCCGGTTTCGATTCCAAAGTTCCCCGTAGCCGTGCCAGAGGCCGTCTTTGAACTCGCCCTTGGACCGTTGCAGCAGCAGAGCGTCGTCCTGGTATTTCAGCAGCAGTTCCCCCGGCCCATCCATGACCCGGTAGACGCGGCCGTCAAAAGCGGTCACTTCGGCCGTGCCCCCGGTCCAGAGAAAATTGAAGGGCCGATCATAGCCCTGGAAATAACCGCTGAGGCCGTCCTGATTGGTGAAAAAGCCGTTGGGCGTATCATCGGCGCTGCGGGCGGTAAAGGTCTCCAGGTAGGCGGCCTGCTCCGCCGTGGGCCGGAAGACGTGTTCCTGGTCGGCGGCCAGAGCCTCGCCGGCGTCCCGGGTTTCGGCCACGGCGCTCTGGAGAGCGGCCTCGGCCTTTTCAGCCTCCTCCCGCTTCTGCCGGTCAAAAAAGTCGCAGCCGGCCGTCAGCAATAAGACTGCAATGAAACATAGTATAAGGCGGCGCATGGCCCGGCCCTCCCCGGTGTATTTATTTTGAATCAAAGGCGGCCGTGATCCTATTTTCGGAAAAATCGGAATACGGCGAGAAGAGCCGTCAGCACAGCCAGAATCGGAGCCAGCAGATAACCCCAGGCCACGAAGGAGGTTTCCACCAGATTGGCCCGGCCCGGCAGAGGCGTGGCCAGAGGATAGGCCCCGACGCCATACAGTTCGCTGGCCCAGGCGATATAGCCTGAAGGGTGGATGACGGCGCTGATGCCGGTGTTGCCGACCCGGGCCAGCGGCCGCCGCGTTTCGACGGCCCGCATGGCCGCCTGGTACAGATGCTGCTCCGGGGCCCGGCTGCGGCCGAACCAGCCGTCGTTGGTGGGCACCACCAGCAGTTCGGTCCCCTGTAAAACGCGTTCGCGTCCCAGGTAGGGGAAGATTGACTCAAAGCAGATCAAGACGCCCAGGCGCACTTGATCGGTTTGGGGATCGGCGGGATGGCGGGGCACCTCTATGGGCGGGCGGACCTGACCGGGATCATAGCGTCCGGCCGCGCCGAGCAAGCCTTGTTCGAAAAGCCATCTCACCACCGCCCAATCCTCAAACGGCACATATTCGCCGAAGGGCACCAGGTGAGTTTTGTCATAGCTGGCTTTGGGCTCGCCGTCATGAAAAAGGATCATTCGGTTGTGAAGTTTCTGTTCCGGCCAGAAGCCTTCGAACTCGGCCAGCCCGATCAGGGCCAGGCCTCCGGTTTCCCGGCTCAGGGCCCGCAGCCATTCGCTTTCCTCGTAATGGTAGTCGAAGATGAACGGCAGGGCCGTTTCGGGCCAGATGACCAGCCAGGGCTTCTGGGCCGCCGCCGCCCGGGCCAGGGCGGCCGACTTCATCAACAACTGGCGGCGGTAGGCCTCATCCCATTTAAAAGTCTGCGGCGTGGAGGGCTGAACGGCGACCACGGTGGCCTGGGGATAGCCGGCGGAGACCTGGTCCCAGTGGTTGAACTGGAGATAGCCGTAGACATAGCCCGCCAGGACCAGCACCAGGGCCGCCACCAGATAGGGCCCGCCTTTTTTGGGGCAGCCGTCGCGGCGCTTGAAAATAGCCGCGGCCAGCAGAAAGTTGACCAGAGCCACGAAAAAGCCCAGGCCATAAAAACCGAACAGGTCGGCGGCCTGCCCCATTTCCGGCGAGAGGATTAAAGGACCGGCCAGGGGAGTCCAATTAAAGCCGGTAAAGACCCAGTTCTTGAGCCAGTCCAGGCCGCACCAGGCGACGGAGCCGACCAGAATCCAGGCGACCGGCCCGCTGACGCGCAGGGTGCTTATCCAGGCGAAAAGAGCCGGGTACACGGCTAGAATGGCGGCCAGCAAGCCGGTCACCAGCCAGCCCAGAAAAAAGCCCAAGCCTCCGTAACCGACCAGGACGTCGGCAATCCAGGGCAAAGAAGTCAGAGACAGCGACATGCCGTAAACCCAGCCCAAGCTGAAGGCCCGCCGGCCGCTCTGACCGTCCACGGCCAGGAGCAGAGGCACCAGGGTCACAAAGCACAGAGGCCAGAGACCCGGCCAGGGCCAGCTCAGAGTCTGTAAAACCCCGCCGAGAACGGCCAGGAGCAGAGGCAGGAACACTCCCTTCTTTTCCGGCTTAAAGGATAAACCTTCTTTTTTGCGAAATCCGGTTTCAGCCACCTTGACCACTCCGTCCGGCCGTTGCCGCCGGTATGTGATATTTCAGCACCCAGGCTAGTAGCAGCCCCCCGAGGATAATTCCCGGCAAAAATAAAAGCTGCCCCCGGGAGAGTATAAAATCATCCACCGCGCCATGACGTTCCTTGATGAATTCCACCACAAACCGCCCGCTGAAATACAGGATCAGAAAGGCGGCGGACAGCGCCCCCTGGGGATGTTTTTCCCGTCCCAGCCGACGGTCCAGCCACAGCAGAAAGCCCAGAATCAGCAGCCCCAGACTGAACTCGACCAGTTGGCTGGGATAGCGGGCCGGGGTGAATTCCGCCGGCAGTCGGTCAAACCTGGGAAAACGCACTCCCCACGGGCCGTCGGTGATCTTGCCGACGATTTCCGAATTCAAGAAGTTGCCCAGCCGGACCAGGGCCGCGCCGAAGGCGGCGGAAAAAGAAAAACGGTCGCAGGTATCCCAGAAGGGACGCTTCCAGCGGCGGGAATAATACCAGAGGGCCAGAATAAGGCCGACCGTGGCCCCGTGGCTGGCCAGCCCGCCATCCCATACTCGGATGACCCAGGCCGGATCATGGCGGAATTTATCGAAATTATAAAACATAACGTGTCCCAGCCGGGCCCCGAGTATAACCCCCAGCGCCCCCGGCAGGATAAAGGCATAGGCCTCGTCTTCGTGTCGGCCGGCCCGGACCACCTGCCAGCGAAAAAACAAAAAGCCGATGACCAGGACACAACCGAAGATTATGCCATAGTATCTGACGGGCAGATTCAACCCGGGTATGACAAAGGCAATGGGGTCGATATTCCAAACCGGAGCCATGCGTCCTCTGAATCAATGAGATCGTGAGGGCAAAACCCGTCTCCTGCCACAGACTGGCGACCGACGCGGCTTTAAAACCTTCAACCTTTTATTTTATAAAGTATTGAACTGCTCAGGTCAACTAAAACCAGGGCCTCACGGCAATTGTCTAAAACAGCGCGGGGTGTCTTATGGGGCAGGGTCGTATCCTGGCGAAAAATACGCGGACGCTCATCCTAATCGGCCGTATTTACCGGTCGCTTCGTTCCGTCGCCCCTCTCTCCGGCCCGATCGCTTTTCAAACACATGGCCGCATTGATAATTACCGAAGAGTCATCCTTTCGACCGCTGGACATTTCCGGGTTATTCGGCTAAAATAATTTATTGCTTTCTTTGATACATCCAGACCCGAAAAGGGCCGGGATGGATGACGACAGTCCGGCCGGCTTCAGTTGTTTTGGGTCTTGTCAACTTAAAAAACGCTGCACTTTTCGCGGCCCTTAACCACCCGGCCTGATCAGGTCCGGCGCAAGGAGCAGGAGATTCAAATGCCGAAATCATTTTTTGTAACCGCCATCGGGCAGGTTCCGGGCAAACATGAGGCCGCGGCGGCGGCCTTTGGCTTGGCCGCTAAAAAACACGGCGCCAAGGCGGCCTTCTTCAAGCCCGTGGTCACTGCGGCCGACGAGGCGGAGTTCAAGGCGACCGTGGCCGGCCTGCCCGGCGGGGCGGCCGATTATTACGGCCTGACCAGAGAAGAAGTTTACGGCTTCCTCAATCAGGGCAAGGAAGGCGCCGTTCTGGACGCCATTTTCCAGAAATACAACCAGTTGGCCGCCAAATTCGAGGTCGTGGTCATCGAAGGCGTGGACCTGGTGCCCAGCGGTGGAGCCCTGGCCCAGCTTGACGCCACCATCGCCGCCAACCTCGGCAGCCCGGTCATCCTTCTGGCCGGCGAGTGCGACTGCGGTTGCGGCTGCGGTGACCTGGAAGCCTCGGCTCTGGCCGTCCAGACTTACAAAAACCGTTTCGCCGAAGTCTTCGCCCTGGCGGTGATCACCAAAAATCCGGGCAAGGCGGCCACCGACAAAGAGCTGGCTCCCCTGGCCGGGGTTCAGGTCTGGGCCATTCCCTCCGCCGGCGAGATCGTCTCCCACCTGGAAACCGCCTGCGGAACCATCTGCCAAACGGTGCCCAAGGCCGTCACTCCGAAAAAATTCGAGTTTGACCTCATTGAAAAGGCCAAGGTCAGTAAACAGCATATCGTTCTGCCCGAAGGCAACGACGAGCGCATTCTCCGGGCCGCCGACGACATCCTGGAAAAAGATTTCGCCGAAATCACCATTCTGGGCGACCCGGACGCCATGAGCAAGCTGGCCAAGGAACTGGGCTTAAAGACCCTTCTGGCCAAGGCTCAGCTTATAAACAACAAAACCAGTGACCTGCTGCCGGAATTG
>Ga0192239_1356_pt1 | contig 7540 bp, 6 predicted proteins | sample Koala_Koa27_G3_FD_131231 | JGI IMG/M metagenome (GOLD analysis project Ga0192239, IMG submission 131231) | Enriched cells from koala feces incubated with labeled cellulose particles, San Francisco Zoo, California, United States - Koala_Koa2-7_G3 ... | reverse complement strand
TAGATATAATATATTTCATAAAATCTATCAATTATCCATTAGTTTGATGTTTTTGCTGTCGATGGTCTGAACCAATTTATCTACTTCTGTTCCGGTAGCTTTCAAGCCTCTCATGCGGAAATCGGTCACATCGTCGAGCACCACGGCAGGCCGATAGTCGAGATTGCGTTGGCGCACCTGGAAGTTTTCTACCAGAATATTGTCGGCATGGCGGATATAAAGTCCTCCCGCCGGATTATAGCGACCATACATTCGGTTTTCAGGATAGCCTTTCAGGTTTGGATCCGATTACCTGTTACCGTTGGCACGTATCTATTGGGCAAACCCTTTTGAAGAGGTGTCAGACTATAGCCAGCATCAATCATTCTATGACGGTACCATCGAAACCATTTTCACAGCCCATCAGACGAAATTGAACGTTATGACGTGGTTTGATGCCTGCGAGAAAGACTTGTCAGCTACCCGCATTTATGTGGCGGGTAATACACGCCCTGTCATAGTGATTGAACCACTAAAGGTGATAAATCTGCACTACGCGCAGCAGGTGGGACAAGTGGTGAACATTACGCAAGAAGAGGAAAACCGGAAAGTCTCTTTGAACTGCCAGGGGAAAAAATTCTGTTTCTATGTGCGCTCCAATGCCGATGCCCAGGTTAAAGAGGGTAAACTCTATCTTACTTTAAAGGAAGGAGAGAATTATATATTGCTTTCGTACAAAACAAAAAGTAACACTCCGGTAGTTAGTTCATTACAGCAAACACGTGATTGGTGGCATCAGAAATGGAATGAAACAGCCGCCATTCAGTTCTCTGATTCTGAAGCGCAGCGTGTATGGGTGCGTTCTATGGCGCTCTTTCTTTCTACATTCGGCAGCGAGAAGCTGGGGCTGGCACCACCTACCGGTTTTGCAGGCAACAGCTGGCCTTTCCCCTATCCGCAAGATTTGTCCTACATTCATCCTGTATTATTGCAAACAGGCAATATAGATATCGCCAAATCATGGATAGAGTATTTCGCCGAGCGCATAGAGGGTATGAAAGCCTATACTAAACGATTGCTGAAAGTAGATGGCATTCTTTCCCCTTGGGTATTCCCTTATGGAGACTTCGAAGGATACCACGACCCTACGCCCCCAATAAATTCTATTACGAGATACACAACACCGGTTATATGGCTCGAATAGCTTACGAGACTTCTCTTTTTGTTGACGACGAAGCATGGACACGACAGTATGCATGGCCGTTGATTACTGAATCTGCACGCTTCTATCGTAACATTTGCACTAAGAAGGCCGATGGTTACTGGCATCTTTTTGTGGAGCCGGGTATGGGACAGGACGAACGGGGTGGTTTCAATCAGAAAGATTACCTCTGCGCTCTCTATAGCGCCAAATACTGTTTCCAAAAAGCTGTGGCTTGTGGACTGGATAATAGTGGTGAATACGCTCAAATTCTACAGGAAGGATTGGCATTTGCACCGTTAAAGGGTGAAGGAGGATTTTATTATTCATGTGCAGGCAGCGGACCAGACGACTTCGGCAAACAGAAGCATCCCGTGCAATTGAACGAGTTGGCTTTCCTACCCACCGAAGAGAAAGCCTCACCCGAAGCATTGAAGGTATATGATTTGCGTTATGAGATTACGAAGGATGCAAAGGTACCTTACTTCTATGGATGGACGCTAGGTGAGTTCTTGCTGGCAGGCTCGCGTGTGGGTGATGCCGAAGGTTGGCGGAAAGACTGGGACAATATGCTAAAATCTGACTATGTGGATAAGGATTTTATCCAGGTTTATGAGACCAGTAAGACGTTCAATATGACTTTCTATAACACAACCAACGGCTTGATTGCTCAGTCGCTTTTCAACAATCTGATTTGCGATTGGTACGACCGGTTAGAAGTAGGTAAATGCTTCCCGTGGACGGGTAAGGTGAGTTTCAAAAATCTCTATTCCAAATTGGGGGTTAAAATTGCCGGAACCATTGAGAACGGCAAGGCTGTCCTGCAGTTGGAAGCCTGGAAAGATGCCGACTTTATGCTTTCCAATGAGCACATCACTTTGAGAAAAGGGGAGATCATAAAAAGAGCTCTATAGTTCAACACTTCATTTTCTAGCACTCCACTAATGCTTATCAATAAAAAATTTGATAGGCATTAGTAGCTTCATCCATTTCACTCTTAAAGCATGCACAAAGCATTTCATACTCAACATGTCTACTCTTTTGCCATATATGTCTAATAACCTGCCATTATCTATTTTCGTACCCTAATGTCCAATCAATATACAATCGTCAATTACAGATTTAACTAATTTTGTTACATTATTCAAATTGATCTAAAACATCAAACCTTAAAATTTTAAATTATGAAGCATTTTTTAAAGAACAGACAGTTGTTTACACTTGCCTCTACTGCTGCTTTATTATTAGGATCCATGAATCTATCGGCTGCAGAAAACGGTAAAGATGTTGGTGAACGTCAAGAAATTGTAGCACAAGCTCAAGTCGGAAGAAAAGTAACAATTAAGGTATCGGATGCCTATGGACCGATCATCGGTGCCAATGTAGTAGTAAAAAGTACTACAAATGGCGGAATCACAGACGTAGACGGTAATGCATTTCTAAATAATGTATCTCAAGGAGAAACTCTTGTCATCTCATTCATCGGTTATGTAACCAAAGAAATTACTGTAGGAACATCTTCCATAATTACCGTGGAACTTGCAGAAGATGCTGAAGTATTAGATGAAGTAGTGGTTTCGGTTATGGTACAGCAAGGAAAAGTGACTTAACCGGTGCCATCGCCCAAATTGATCCGACTAAAAAGGAAGAACGTTTTTCAGCGAATGCAACCGATCTGTTGCGTAACACTGTGGCAGGTATGAACATTCCTTTCTCAACCAGTGCAAAAGGAGATATTAATACGAACAACATCCTTATTCGTGGCACAAACTCGATCAAAGCCTCCAACGGACCTTTGATTGTATTGGATGGTATCATTTGGGAAGGTGATTTGGCAGATATTTCTTCAAGTGACATTGCACGTATTGACGTTATGAAGGATGCCAGTTCAGCAGCGGTATATGGATCTCGTGCTTCCAATGGTGTTATTCAGATTACTACGAAAAAAGGTTCAAGCGGTGCCCCCACAGTCACTCTATCCACTAACTTTGGTTTCACAAAAGCTTATGAAATTCGTAAAGCTCTTGATGGTCCGGGATATGTCAATATGCGTGTAAACTTAATGAAAGCTGTACGCGGGAATAACAATGAAGTGAACGGAATAAATTACTATGACGATCCGTCTTCCCTCTCAGGATCTGCACTTGATGAATGGATGGCTTTCAGTAAGGCAAGTGGTGACCCTGTATCCGAATGGCTTACCCGTTTGAACTTCTATCCGATTGAAATTGAGAACTACAAAGCCGGTCGTACCATTGATTGGGCTGATTTGATTTTCCAAACTGGTTTCAAACAAGATTATAATATGAACATATCGGGTGGAAGTGACCGTACAAAGTATTATTTCTCGATAGGCTACTCCAATGTAGAAGGTTTCGTGGTAGGTGATGAATATGAGGCTATCCGCAGCCGTTTGAACTTAGAAACAAAAATCAATAAATACATTTCAATCGGTACCAATGCTCAGTTTGCTGTGCGCAATCAGGGTAGCATTGCTGTAGGAACTCACTATAATCAGATGTCACCTTATTCAAGTTTATATGACGAGAATGGTGTGATGAAACAATATCCGTTCGATAATGGTGGACAAGACGGTGGTAGCAACCCGTTGCTTACACGTGAATTTAGCGATGACTTGAACAAGACATACGATTTGAATACAAAGGTATGGGGAATGCTTAGTCTTCCTTTTGACATAACTTATACATTGAATATTGTAAATAACTTCACTACCAACAAGCACTATCGTCACGATTCGGCTAACAGTCCTGCCAACAATTCCGGTGGTTATGCTTATCGTAATAATAGTAGTTCTCACGCCTGGACCATTGAAAATTTGATCAAGTGGAGTAAAATATTCGGCGACCACTCATTTGATATAACTTTGATACAGAATGCCGAGAAATACCAATCCTGGTATGATTCAATGTCAAACTCCGGTTTCGACCCGACAGACGTACTCGGTTTCCACGCAATGGGTTTCGGAGTGAACCCAGTAATTTCCAGTAATGATGAAGTGGATACACGCGATGCTTTGCTAGCCCGTCTCAATTATATCTACAAAGATCGTTACTACCTGACAGCGGCTGTTCGTCGTGACGGTTACTCTGCATTTGGACAAGACAATCCACATGCTACCTTCCCAACAATGGCTTTAGGCTGGAGAATTTCTGATGGACCATTCTTTAAAGCTAAGTGGGTGGATAATTTGAAACTTCGTCTCTCATGGGGTGACAATGGTAATTCAGCTATCGGCAGATACGATGCAATGGCAACCATGGGTAACATTAAGATTTTGCAAGCCTATGGCTCATCAGGTGCCTATTATACTAAATCGGGACTCACTATCAATCGTTTAGCAAACTCCGACTTGCAATGGGAGAAGACTACAGCTACCAACTTTGGTGTTGACTTCAACCTTTTTGGCAATCGCTTGAATGGTACTGTTGAATATTATCTGTCTAAAACCACCAACCTGCTGCTTGACCGTCAATTGCCCAGTATTGTAGGCGTTAAGAGCGTAGCTTTGAACATAGGACAAGTCAACAATAGAGGTTGGAAAATTACACTTAACTCTCTAAACATAGATATAAAGGACAAATTGCAATGGTACACTAACCTTTCACTTTCAGGATACCGCAATCGTATTGTACACCTCTATGGAGACTACGACGAAAACGGTGTTGAACAAGATGACACTCAGAATGGTTGGTATATAGGTCATGCTATTGATGCTATCTATGACTACAAATCTGACGGTATCTGGCAAAAAGAAGAATTAGAAGCTGCAAGAGCTGAAGGTAAAGCATATGCTGGTTATTACCCAGGTGACTACAAGATGGTAGACGTGAATAATGATGGTGAATACAGACCGGAAGATGATCGCCAATTCCTTGGCCACAAAAATCCTCATTTCTTTGTCAATATGACTAACGATTTTACCATCTTCAATGATTTTTCTTTTTCATTCACTCTGTACGGTGCATTTGGCGGCATGAAAAACTATAACTATGAGCACTTTGGCGCCCTTACCTTGAATGATTTCGATATCCCCTACTGGACTGAAGAAAACCGTAGCAACAAATATCCACGCATGTCAGAACGTGACATTGATGCTGTACCAACTACCAATTATATCAAGACAGACTTTATTCGTTTGTCCAATATAACTTTGGGCTACAACGTGCCATCTAAACTTATCGGTCGTCTTGGTTTGAAATCTGCCAAGGTTTATTGCAATGTGGAGAATGTAGCAGTATGGTCTCCCTGGCCTGTATGGGATCCTGAAAACACAGGTGGTGCCGTACCGCGTAAGTTCAACTTCGGTGTTAATATGAAATTCTAAAATCTAAAATACTAAACTTATGAAACGAAATATATTATTATCAATCGCTTTGGGAAGCATGATGTTTGCCGGATGCAGCGATGATTTCCTATCCCCTAAAACACTGTCAATCTTCACGACCGACAACGTACTGGTAAACGAGGAAGGCTTTGATGCTGCCCTTACCTGTTGTGCCTCGCTCGTCCGCGATGAATATTACGACCACATGGCTCCGATCTTGGCCGAACTCGTATTCTCCGATGTAGCAGTAATGGGCTCGGAAGGGGCTAATATTCCTGTCAATCTAGAAAAAGATGTGCAGCCTACCGGTAACCTTGACAAAGACATCAAGATTCGTACTAACTGGGACAACTGGTGGAAAATCATCTCACGCGTTAATTACATTATTGATGGAGCTCAAACTGTCGACATGTCAGACGATAAACGCCGCACTATATTAGGACAATGCTATTTCTATCGTAGCTACGCTTACTATCGCCTGGCTCTGCAATTTGATGATGTACCTTTGGTGCTTGAAGCAACTAAAACTCCTCGTCTTGACTTCTACTCCTTTACATCAGAAAGCATTTTGAAATGCATGAAAGAAGAGTTGTCGCAATACGTAGAATATATCCCTGAAACATCTGATTATGGTACGCCAAACCGTGCCGCCGGTTATCACCTGCTCACAAAACTTTGCTTGGCAACATCCGACTTTGACGGTGCAATTGCAGCTGCCGATAAAGTTATCAACGATGGCAAACACAAACTGATGACTAGCCGTTTCGGAGCATTGGCCGGTTGTGAAACCGTGAGTGATGATGCATTTAAAAGTGCTGTCGACAGAGGCTATCGTGCATTGGCTATCGGTGCAGACACGCCACTTGATGTAATTTTTGACCTTCATTATCATGCCAATAAATCAATTCCTGCCAATACGGAAGCTATATTCACAGTTGTTGACCGTGGTCCTACTGATGGCTCAGATGCACAGCTGGACGGCGCCAAATCACAGATAGCTACCATGCGTAACTACCTTCCCAAATGGGGTGATAGTGGCAAGGTCAGAACTCCGAATGGCATAAATGGTATGGCAGACAATTTGAATAAGAACAAAGAAGTAATCGTTGACGGTGTGAGCTATTATACGATAGGCAATAATGGCAACGGCTCTCAATATCGGCAAATAGGTCGTGGCATCGGTTCGCTTCGTGCCAGCAATCTTTATAATTACGATTTATGGGCAGAAAATGCAGGTAATATAAATGGAACCGATCTCCGTCACAAACAACCTAACTGGTGGGTAATGACCGACTTGGTGTATAATAACACAGGTGCCGGTGATTGGTATGGTAAGGATGTCCAACCGGGTAGTTTTGCTAACCCCAAAGATTCAGTACGTATCTATTATCCATTCCCTAATAAATTCATCGTGCCTGAGACACGTAGCGGTCAGCAAAGTGGCAAACACTCCGACTGGTACGTATTCCGTTTGGCAGAAACCTACTTGCTCCGTGCCGAAGCGTATTGGTGGAAGGGAGATATAGGAAACGCTACCATAGACGTAAATACGGTTCGTGCACGTGCCAAAGCAGCCCCCTTGGAAAGCGCAGGTATAGACGAAATCCTTGATGAACGTGCCCGTGAACTCCATGGAGAAGAACCACGCAAGACGGAATTGGCTCGTATTTCACAAATCTTCGTTGCTACAGGCAAAGCTTATGATGGAAAGACTTATAGTAAAGCTAACTTTTCAACTGACAACTTCTTCTATGATCGCGTCATGAAGAAGAACAACTTCTACCGGGACAATCTTCCTAATAAAGGGCCTGACGGTGGTGATGGTGATCAATATACGATCCGTGCTTACCACATCTATTGGCCCATTCCTTTCGAAACAGTTGAAGCCAACCGTTTAGGACATATCAACCAGACACCAGGCTATCATGGTTCGGACACTAATATTGCCCCTAAAGAATGGCCGAATGACTACAAGTAATTATCAAACATTAATTCAATGGTATTAGTTTTTTAGA
>Ga0192239_1349_pt1 | contig 7857 bp, 8 predicted proteins | sample Koala_Koa27_G3_FD_131231 | JGI IMG/M metagenome (GOLD analysis project Ga0192239, IMG submission 131231) | Enriched cells from koala feces incubated with labeled cellulose particles, San Francisco Zoo, California, United States - Koala_Koa2-7_G3 ... | reverse complement strand
TATGTAGACGTTTATAATGAATCGGTTGAAGCATTGGTAGAGGAGAAACAAGCAGAAGGGTACAACATTTATTTTTCAGATATCAACAGCGTGGTAGATATGGAAACAGGCTTAGATGATGGTGTACATCCAAATGATGAGGGTTATGCTTGCATGGGCGAGTATTGGTCTGAATTGATTTTGTCATATGTCAATGGCAACACTGACAATCCGGTTACAACGACAACAAATACAACAACAACAACTACTACCACGTCTATAATCACTACAACTGACACAACAAATTCAACAACGGAATCTATTACAGGGTTGACGACAGAATCAACCATGGAATCAACAACTTCATCTACAGAAATATCGACAGATTCCCAAACAGAAACAACAGAAATCACATCAACTACAAGCGAGACAGAAACAAGTGAAACAGAGACAACCGTATCATCCGATACAGACATTATAACGGAAACGACAACAACAGAAACATCAGCGACAGAGACAACAACTACTACTTCTTCTACGAAAGAAGCGGATGATATTCTGATAGGCGATGTGAATTTAGATGACAATGTCGGTTTAGCAGATGTGATTGCACTACAGTGTTACTTGATTAGAAATCGTTCCTTGAGTTCACAGGCATACTTGTGCGCTGATTTGACGAAAGATTCTCGGGTAAATGGTTTTGATTTAGTACTGTTGCGGCAGAATGTTTTATTACAGGCGAATTGAAATGATTCATGGATTGATTTTTGACATGGATGGCGTTCTTCTGGATTCGGAAAAAATTTATTTTCAGTGCTGGAAGCAAAGCGCAAAAGAATTTGGATTTGAAATGCAGGATGAAACGATTTTTGCTGTACGCAGCTGCTGTTCTAAATATGCGGAGCCATATTTCAAGCGGTTATTTGGAGAGGATTTTTGCTATTATGACGTTCGAGAACGACGTCGGGAGTTGGTGACACAGTATATCGAAAAAAATGGTGTACAGCAAAAAGTGGGTATTTTCCCACTGATACGCTTTTGTCAAGAGCAAAACATTCAGGTTGCAGTTGCAACAGCTACTTCCCGTGAATTGGCAGAAATACGGTTACAAATGGCAGGATTGGGTGGAGTTTTTTCAAAAATCATTGGTGGCGATGATGTGACTTGTGGTAAACCCGCACCAGATATATACCAAAAAGCAGTGTCGGAGCTGGGACTCGAACCAAAGGAATGTGCAGCAGTAGAAGATTCACCAAACGGAATTATCTCTGCGTTTTCTGCTGGCTGTTCGGTCATCATGGTGCCAGATATGACACCGCCAGAAACGTGTTTTCATCCACTCCTATGGGGCGTTGCTTCTAATTTGGAGAAAATTATTCCATTACTACTTGAAAATAAGGAGCTTTAAACAATGGAAGAAAAAATCAAATCTGCACATTTTTATCTGCCACCGCTCTCCTATTTTGAATTTAAAAATGTATATACTGGAAGCTATTGTTCCTTGCGTTATAAAATTACACCGGGCGATGAACTTTTACTACAACTTTGGCATGGAAATTTATGTTCAGATAAGGCGGAAATTGAAGAAACTTTACATTTTCCCTTTGAAGAAAATAGCTTATGGGAAATTTTGCAGGTGTTAGAAGATAAAATTAAAACGAAATAGTCAGGAACTGCATAATCTGCTAACAGATTTGTAATTCTTATTGTATGGATAGCTTTTTCACTATTTTACAACATTTTTATACTTTCGGCAATGAAATTAGAAAGCATTCTAAAATGCATAAATTCACCGATAAAAACATATACCATCTGCAAAATCAAATGATTTTATATAACAAAGATGAATGAATTAACCATTGACTTTACAAGAAAAGTGTGGTATAATATGCAAGAAATTCAATGATAATTAGATAAATTCCATTGCAAGAAGCATAAACATTATGGGAAAGGTGTGGTTTCGTGTATGTCAGACCAATTATTAAAAATCAATGAGCTGTCTGTCAGTGTAAAAGATAAGTCCATTCTTCACAGCGTAAATTTATCCATAGGCGTTGGAGAAACCCATGTTTTAATGGGACCAAATGGTGCTGGAAAGTCTACCTTGGGGTATGCACTGATGGGAAATCCAAGTTATCATGTAGATGATGGCGAAATTCTATTTGAAAACAAGCCAATTCAAAATGAAACACCAGACAAGCGTGCTAAAGAGGGGATTTTTTTATCTTTTCAAAATCCATTGGAAGTTCCCGGCATTACACTAAGCTCTTTTTTAAGAACTTCTATTCAACAACGTCGTGGTGAACGGATTCGAGTATTTGCATTTAAAAAAGAAATGGAACAAGCCATGGAGCTTTTGTCCATGGACAAGTTCTATGCAGATCGTGATTTGAATGTAGGTTTTTCTGGTGGCGAAAAAAAGAAAGCAGAAATTCTTCAGATGTTGATGTTAAAACCGAAGCTTGCAATTTTGGACGAAACGGATTCTGGCTTAGATGTAGATGCAGTACGGACGGTATCGAAGGGAATTGAGGAATACCAAAAAAATCAACAGGGTTCGCTACTGATTATTACTCATAGTACACGTATTCTAGAATCTCTACGAGTAGATTATACGCACGTTATGGTAGACGGCAAAATCGTTTGTACTGGATCTGCTGCATTGATTGATGAAATTAATCAAAATGGATTTGAATCATTTTTGGATCAAATGCAGCAAAAATAAAATGTCAAACAGGAGGGTGCTGGAATCATGAAGGAAAAGACTTATGTCAGTGATGTAGACAGAAGTGTATATGATATCAAAGATGAGGAAAGTGACGCTTATCGGATTCAAACGGGATTAGATGCATCAATTGTAGAGCAAATTTCCAAGGAAAAGAATGACCCTGTTTGGATGCAGCAATTTCGACTAGAAGCATTAAAAATTTACAATGAAATGGATATTCCGAATTGGGGACCGGACATTAGCGAATTGAATATGGATGATATTGCTACTTATGTTCGACCTAATACGAAAATGTCTGCGAAATGGTTAGATGTTCCGAAGGACATCAAAGATACGTTTGAACGATTGGGTATTCCACAAGCGGAGAGAGAATCATTGGCTGGCGTAGGGGCACAGTATGATTCTGAATTGGTTTATCACAATGTGCGAGAGGAAGTTACTGCACAAGGCGTGGTCTATACAGATTTTGAGAGTGCATTAAAAGGAAAATACGCCGATATGGTGAAATCGCATTTTATGAAGCTCGTAAAGCCAACGGATCATAAATTCGCTGCCCTACATGGTGCAGTGTGGTCTGGCGGATCATTTGTCTATGTTCCACCAGGAATTCGTGTAGAAATTCCGTTGCAGTCTTATTTTCGATTAAACGCACCAGGTGCTGGACAATTTGAACACACTTTGATTATTGTTGATGAAGGAGCAGATCTTCACTTCATTGAAGGATGCTCTGCACCAAAATATAATGTTGCAAATTTACACGCCGGATGTGTGGAATTATTTGTTGGAAAAAATGCACGGCTTCGTTACTCTACAATTGAAAATTGGTCGAAAAATATGTATAACCTAAATACAAAACGTGCTATCGTAGAAGAAGGCGGCATTATGGAATGGATTTCTGGTTCTTTTGGATCTCATGTATCTTATTTATACCCTATGACCATTCTGAAGGGGAATAAATCGCAAATGGAATTTACTGGTATTACATTTGCTGGTAAAGGACAAAATTTAGACACTGGTGCAAAGGTTGTACACGGTGGGAAAAGGACATCTTCGTATATTAACACGAAATCTATTTCAAAGGATGGTGGCATTGGTACATTCCGAAGTTCTGTTGTGGTTGGTCCAAATGCCAAAAACACCAAATCTTCCGTTTCCTGTGAATCTTTGATGCTGGATGAAAAATCACGTTCTGACACGATTCCAGCAATGGATATTCGGACATGCTACGCCGATGTAGGACATGAAGCGAAAATCGGTCGAATTAGCGACGATGCCGTTTTCTATTTGATGTCCCGTGGCATTAGTGAAGAAGATGCTAGAGCTATGATTGTAAGTGGCTTTGCAGATAATGTCTCAAAAGAACTTCCATTAGAATATGCCGTGGAAATGAACAATTTGATTCAATTAGAAATGAAAGGCAGTATCGGATAAGGAGGATTGGAAATGGAACAATTCGTAAATTTAGAAATCAATACACTTCCGGTGCCTACGTGGAATCAATTAAGCATGAACAATACAAAGATTGCATTGTCTGCTTATCCACCAGAGCTTCGTGTAATTGGGGAAGAAGTGGCTGCAAGCACAACTTTTTCCTTAGAAAAAATAGCAACTGGCATGGGAGAATCTATGCGACAGCTGCAAATGCCAAAAAAGATTTCTATTTGTATTAAGGAAAATACAAAAGTACAAAAGACATGGGAAATTTTGTGTGATAAGAATAACGAAGGCTATTTTGCATCGGAAATCAGAGCGATGCCACAAAGTGATACTACCATTTTTCAATTTATTTCCGGTACAAAAGCAACAGAAGGCGTCTGTGCATTGCAAACAAAAATGAAATTGGAGGAATATTCTCATGTAAAATTGGTGCAGATACAGTTGCTAGAAAAGCCGTTTCGATTTTTGAATGATATTGGTGTTTCTTGCGAAAAAAATGCGCAATTTGAATTGATACAGTTATTTTTGGGAGATGCTGACACTTATACTGGATGTTATACAGTATTGAATGGAAAAAAAAGTCAGTTTTCCGCCGATATTGGTTATTATGCAAAAGGAAATCGAAAAATTGATATGAACTATATTGCGGATCATCTTAGTCCAAAAACAGAAAGTCAGATTCGTGCCAATGGTGTACTAGATGATACATCACAAAAAATTTTTCGAGGTACAATTGATTTCAAAAATGGTTCTTCTGGATCTGTTGGTGCAGAAACTGAAAATATTTTAATTTTAGGAGAAAAAGCAATTAATCGTACAGTTCCATTGATTCTTTGTGCTGAAGAAGATGTACAGGGAAGTCACGGTGCAAGTATTGGTCAACCAGATGAAGATGTATTGTATTATATGGGGACTCGTGGAATTAGCGAAACTGAAGCCTGTTGCCTATTGGCACGTTCTAAAATTGATGCGGTCTGTCGTCGAATTGGCGACGAAAGTATTCGATGTCGTGTTGAAAAATATCTTACAGAGGTGATGAGATTTGGAAAATCCAATTGAATTAAATTATAAAAAATATTTTCCACTTCTTTTGGAAAATGACATTGCTTATTTAGATAATGCCGCTACATCGCAAAGACCAGATTGTGTGATGCAAGCAGAAAATGAATTTTATACCAAATATAATGCAAATCCACTGCGAGGCTTGTATCAATTGGGAATAGAAGCAACCGCTCATTATGAAGAATCAAGAGAGTGTGTGCAAAAATTTATCCATGCAGCATCCTCTAGGGAAATTATTTTTACAAAAAATGCATCAGAATCGATTAACTTGGTAGCATATAGTTATGGATTGTCACATTTACATGCGGGCGATGAAATTGTTGTTAGCATTATGGAACATCATAGTAATTTATTGCCATGGCAAATGGTAGTGAAAAAAATCGATGCAACACTACGTTTCTTAGAATGTGAACCAGATGGCACATTTTCAGAAGAACAGTTTGAAGCCGCCTTTTCTTCCAAAACAAAACTTGTTGCAATTACGCATATTTCTAATGTGCTAGGTCGACAAAATTCAATTAAAGAAATTGTCATAAGGTCGAAACAGAGTGGCGCAATTGTAGTGTTAGACGCAGCACAAAGTATACCGCATACACCCATTGATGTACAAAAACTAGGAGTTGATTTCCTAGTATTTTCTGCTCATAAAATGTACGGACCTATGGGATTAGGCGTTCTCTATGGTAGAGAAGCATTATTGGAAGAAATGCCGCCGTTTTTGTCCGGTGGAGAAATGATTCAATCGGTTACACGAGAGGGTGCAGTATATGCTGAATTGCCACATAAATTTGAGGCAGGTACGGTAAATGCAGCTGGGGCTTGGGGATTGCAGGCTGCAATCTCATTTATGCAAAAAATTGGATATCGTACCATAGAAAAAAGGGAAAAAATATTAACAGCGAGAGCGATGGAAGGTCTACAAAAGCTGCCATTTATTCAGATACAAGGGTCGCCAAATCCGGAGGAACATTGTGGTATTATTAGCTTTTTGGTTGATGGTGTACACCCACATGATGTTAGCAGCATTTTAGATGCCGATGGCGTAGCAGTGCGTTCGGGGCATCATTGTGCACAGCCACTCTTGCAGCATTTGGGCGTTTCATCCACTACAAGAGCAAGCATTGCTTTTTATAATACTAAAGCAGATATAGATCGTTTTTTGGAAAGTGTCAAAACAATCAGGAGGAGAATGGGTTATGGCGAATGAGCGAAGTTTTTATAATGAAATTTTAATCGAGCATAATCTACATCCATATCACAAGTATGCACTGGATGATGCACACTTAGAACACGAAGGAATCAATCCGAGCTGTGGGGATGATATTATTCTGCAATTGAAATTGAATGAAAATGATGTTATCACAGATGGCAGCTTTACAGGAAGTGGCTGTGCAATTTCACAAGCATCAGCTGATATCATGCTAGATTTAGTGATTGGACGTCCGAAGGAAGAAGCATTGCATTTGGCAGATCTCTTTTTAAATATGATTCAAGGAAAAGCAACCGAAGAAGATTTGGAAGAATTGGAAGAAGCCGGTGCGCTACAGGATATTTCTCATATGCCAGCTCGAGTTAAATGTGCAGTACTCGGATGGCATACGTTAGAGGAAATGTTAAAAAATTCTGAAAATATTCGAGAAGAACACTTACAACATTGTGATTAAATATGCAAAAAGCCTTTGAATGTATCATTTCAAAAGGCTTTTTGTAAATTATAGAGAAAATTATGATTAAATTGATGAATCTATCTACACCAATCGGCTGTACTGAATCGCAGCTGCTTCAAGCAATTGCAAAACGATTGAAAATTTCTAAAACTGATATTATCCATATACAGCCAATTAAAAAATCGATTGATGCAAGAAAGAAACCAAATATTTTTGTTGTTTGGACATTTCTTTTGAAGTTAAAGCAAGAAGAAGTAATATATAAACGATACAAAAATGACCATGATGTCGAACGATATAAACCACATTTCTACAATATACCAAAGCTATCGTTGAAAGAATTCGGTAGTCGTCCGGTTGTAATAGGGTTTGGACCGGCTGAAATGTTTGCAGCTTATCTTTTAGCAAAGGTTGGATTACGCCCGATTGTATTGGAGCGCGGTAAATGCGTTGAGCAGCGACAGAAAGATGTGGCATTCTTTTGGAAAACTGGACAACTAAATCCGTCTAGTAATGTACAATTTGGTGAGGGTGGTGCAGGGACCTTTTCTGATGGGAAGCTAACGACTGGAATTAAGGATTTTCGTATTCAATTTATATTAGAAACATTTATTTCATGCGGTGCACCAAAAGAAATTTTATATCTGGCAAAACCACATATCGGGACAGATCGATTGGTACAAGTGGTAAAAACCATGCGTGAAAAAATACAAGCGTTTCGCAGAATTCGAATTGGAGATGAACTACGACTTTCGATACCAGTCAGAATAGCATCTGGCGAATCAAATCCTTGTATTTTTCGTGCCATTGCCGGTATACCCAGACATAACGTATCTACGACAAAATTTGGCAAATATGATTCTGGCGCAGCTATTGTCACACCTGGGCGATAGGTTGGTTCCACGTCACCAAGTGATTTTGACATTCGATGATTTAAAAAATCTCCGACAGTATAAACTGGTGCAAAATAATTCGAATCACCAG
>Ga0192239_1339_pt1 | contig 8539 bp, 10 predicted proteins | sample Koala_Koa27_G3_FD_131231 | JGI IMG/M metagenome (GOLD analysis project Ga0192239, IMG submission 131231) | Enriched cells from koala feces incubated with labeled cellulose particles, San Francisco Zoo, California, United States - Koala_Koa2-7_G3 ... | reverse complement strand
CGCCCGTTGTTGCCCAATTATCCGCGCGGCTTCGAGGCGTTTGGTCTGCATTTCCTCATAGCCTTGCTTACGCTCAGCGGAGGCTTGTTCCTCGGCAAGGCGCTGGTTGGCTGAGGCGATAGTGGCTTGTTGTTCAGCCGCTGCAGCCTGAGTGCGATAATTTGCAGCTTGAGCCTGGGCCTGATTGTAGCTGGATACCGTTTGTATCGCGGTTCCAATGCCCATAATGGTAAGGGCTACCCCACCAAGTGCCATATTACCTCCATGCCGCGCCTGTGACAAGCTAAGCCAAGAAAAACAAGCCCTCGCGGCGACTGAGTGATCATCGCGTTTCCCCAAAATTAATATCCGCTGTGATGCTAAGCACCCTGAGCGGTGTCGGCTTATCTGTTTTTATATACAATGAACTATCTTCTTCTTGACCGCTCGGGACGACAACTTCGACCGTCCCGCTGAAAGGTGGAACAGGTTCGTTATAGTTTTCCGGGAGAAACGGCGCCTCAAAAAACTCGGCCTCTTTATAAGCGGAGCGGTCAACCAACCAGCCGCTTTTTGTCGCGGCGTATTCAAAGCCAACACTCCTATGCACGCGGATGCTGGTCTTTCCCAATGCCCGCCGAAGGCCCACGGATGAGCCGGAATCGCTTTCACTATCAATCGGCAACGGAGCCATGACAGAAGTGAACGGCAGTCCGACAATAACCTTGCCAGGAACGCCGTATTGCAATGTGAGTTTGCCTTTATCGGCCATTACTTATTTCCCCCACTGCAACAACAGGTGATTGTTCCAAAAACCCTACTCGCCGTTATCATCCGGATCGACAATACTATACCACATTTCCGGACTACCGACATTCAAAACAGATACCGTTTTACCGACAAGATGAGCCAAGGAAGAAGACTCCAGCTCGCTTTCTCCTTGGCTATTATCTATTATCACACCACAGTCCACGAAGAACGCGTCTTCAATGGCGGTGTTATCGTCAAAACGCGGGGCAAACCGTTCCAGCAGAAAGTGCGTCTCACCTTCGACCTCGCGCTTGACCAGCATGACGATTTCATCTTCCTTGTCGCCACAAAGCGAAATGATAGAAACAAACTCGCCCTCTGTGACGTGGCGGCTCCACCCGTAGATATTCTGCTCGCGAATGTAAGTACAACAAATGAGGACCCCGTCCTCGCGCACGGCCCAGATACGCGGTTCGGGGGATTGCGTGAAACACCACTGCCGAATGGGGGAGCCCTCCACCACGTGCGGGGCAAGGAGCGTTAGATCATTTCCTGAATAAGAATCGTTCTCCCAGTTGTAGGCGAGTTCTATGACGCGGGAGCCGTTACGGCGTACATGCAAAATAGCGTTGCCGACGAGTAACGGCATAACCCCCCGACTCCCCCAGGCAGACTGCAGGTTGATTTGCACGTCCTCCGGCGTCAAGGCCGCGCCGGAACTTGAGGCCGTAAACTCCCCGCCGGTCGTTCCGACAAAAAGATTGCCGAAGGACTTGAGCCACATGACATCATCAATAGAGCCAGTGGCCATTTGGTATTCAAGCGGGTCGTCATCTTGCAGCGGACGGGATTTACGGAAGGACTCGAAGTCGCTTGTCCTGGAGGCATAGACCGTAGTCGGTTCATTCCTTGTGCCGCCGAGCCACATGCGCTGCTGATGAAACGTAACCGTACCCGGGTGGTTGTCTCCCTCAAACGGGTCCCAGTCTTCCTTCGGCGTCATGGACGTATCTGGCTCGAAGTTTTGGTCAACAAAACAACAAACATTGCAACAAGTTGTGCCGATAAATCCATAGTACCCCGCGCTGTCGCGGTAGACATTGTAATATTCGGGACAAGAGCCGGAGCCGTCGGCATCGCCCCAGACCCAACAAAAGGTCACCGAATCGCCGACAACCCAGTCGGTAGGATAACGAAAACAAATTTGGCACTCAGCGCTTGCCGTTGATTCCACCCCGTCCGAACCCACGGCGGAAACCTTGTAACCAAGGCAAGAAGTTTCATTAAGGCAGTACCTGCAGCAATAGCGTGTACCGTCGCAGGTATAATATTCATAGCCGCGCGTAACGGAAATACCGGAAGCTACCGGCGCGCTGATTGACTGGTTAAGCGTAACTTTTTCAATATCCCAGGTATAATTTGGATATGTTCCCGAGCGTGTGATTTTTTGCAGGGAATAATCGCGGTGAGCAAGGTATAGAACATCCCCAACCTGGGCATAGGCGATACGAGGAAGGTCAGCCAAGGAATAGGGCGTAGCGGAACCGTAAGAAATTTCGCATGCTAAATCTTGTATGTCACCTTCATCGGCTGGTATCCGCCGTACAAAAATCTTATCTGTTTGAAAGACAAGAATGTAGTTTTCGCTTGACTCGGAATTAAAAGAAAATGGCAGAAGAAAGGCTTCGTCCTCACCGAAGTCTTCCATGAAAAGCGTGCCGGGTCGCCGCTCGATATCGCCAGTCGCGTTAACAACCATGTTTTCACACAGCTGCAAAAATGTACCGGCTTTTTGCAGGTCGTATCGAGCGGCTAAGGAAGGGGAAACTTCGCCGCCAGTAAAAGACCGAAAGGTTATACGCGCCATTTCACATCAAGAACCATAATGGTTTTTTTAGCTTGCCGCAGGCAGCGGCTTAATTTGTTATCCGAAATAAAATATAGAAAATATTCCTCCCTGTCAAGAAAAAGATTGACAAGCTCGCTTTTCTTCTATATTTTCATGAAAAAAATTGTACCCTGAGGAATAGAGGAAAATGCCCAGCACCAGCGGACGTCTCTCTATATACAACATGGCTCTGGGATTCATTGGAACGCGAACCATCGCCAGCGCCAACGAGAACACGCCGGAAGCCATCCAATGCGAACTTTTTTGGGACAACGCCCGCCGCGCGACCCTGCGGGATTACCCCTACCCTTTTGCTCAAGCACGAGTGAATCTCGCCCTGCTCGCCAATTTCCCTGAAGAATACGAAAGTGAATGGCAATATGCCTATTCCTGGCCGAATAAGGCCCTCAAGGTGCATAGAATTCATAGCCAAGGGAAAGAAAACCGGCTGCACAAGGAAAAGTACGCTGTGCGCGTAATTGACAATATCACGACAATTTTATGTAACGTAAAAGACGCCCAGGCGAAAATCACACAGGATATAACCGAGGTGAGCCTTTGGGACGACATGTTTGTAGCTAGTATGGCGCGGAAACTGGCGTGCTTGATTGCCGTGCCGATCCTCAAAAACAACAGTCAAAAGGTGAACGAGGTCGAACAGCTATACGCTATGCAGCTGCAAAACATGCGCTCCCAATCCGCGAGTGAAGAAGAGGAAGCTCAATTAGAGATCCCCGACAGTTGGCTTTTAGCACGGGGCGGTTGGCATGGTTAGTCTCTTCTCCTGGCTTTTTGATAATATTTCAAGCACACTCATAGCCGCACTGCTTATTGCCTGTCTAGCCCTTGCCTTTCTGTATAAATATACTCGCGACGAGCGCGATATGGCGCTGCAAAACGCGGCCATAGCCATAGAGGCTAACAAGGTCAACAAAGAGACTATAGATGCTCTTGAGACGGAAATTGTGAAACGCGATGAACTTGCCGCTGCCTGGCAGGAAGAGTTAGCCAAAGAAAGAAAAGCGCGGGATGATGCGCGTAGAGAACTTAATGCGTTGCTGGAACAAAATGAGAGCATTCGCGATTGGAGTTCTGAGCGGGTGCCTGATGATGTGTGGGGCTTGCTCAAGTAAACAGCAGATAATATCAGTAGCTGATACGGTTTATATCCGCCCGCCTGAATATTTGCTCGAGCCGTGTGCGAAAACCGCGCCGCCCGCAAACGGGACGAACCGGGACTTGTTACAATTCGCCATTGACCTCGGACTGGACCTTGACGCGTGCAATGAACGAATCAAGCTCATAAAAGAGTGGAACGCGCAATGACGAACCCGTATACCGGCGCAAAAAAGCTTCAGCTGGATGATGGCTGGAACTTTCGCTGTATGACGGACGAAGAATGCGAGGCGGCGTATCATAGGCTGATGAAAGAGCGCCTCATGTGGGCGTATTGGCCGCAGCACGGGGGTGACTCCACACTGGAGCACTGGATGGCCGTGGCAACAAACTCCGAAACTTTTCCTATGGCTTTTCTGCATAACGGTGAGTTGGTGGGGTTTTCACAAAACTTTCCGGCCTATTACATGAGCCGGTGCATGACGGTCAATCCAGTGATGTTCCGAAAGTTTTTTCCCCTTGGCTCCGCAGGATTCTGGAACGCCAGCGCGTGGGCTCTTAACGAGCTTGATTGCGTTTCGCTATTGGGATATACGCCCGTTCGAAACCGACATATCGCGGTAATGCTTGAAAATATCGGATACAACATTATAGGGGAAATCCCTGAATTTATTTACTATGCGCGGCTAAAGCGATATGATGACGCATATGTATCAATAGCTACGAGAGAAAGTTTAACCAAGGCCAGGGAGAAAAGGCATGAAAATCTACAATAAAATCGTCTGGGACATGAAAACCCTCGAGGTTCTTGAAGAGGACTTTTTTGAATATAACGGTCCCGTAGTCTGGTGTGGTGGTGGCGGTGGAAAGAGTGGTGGCAGCACCGACTACGTGTACACCGAAACCCCCACGAAACAGTCCAGTAAGTCCGTTTCCGCCGGTGCGACAGCCGCAGCCGCTGCACAACGTGAAAAGGCTTCCAGAAACAGGGGCGTAGCGGCAAGCATCTTGACACAAAGAAGACAAGGCACGAGCGGAAACGCAGGATTGACCAGCCAAAACGACGGTTCCTCGACTTTGGGGTAAGAACCAAGGAAGAAAGCCTCCGGCAGGAAACCAAGAAAAAAATGGCCTTCGATATAACACGCTTGCAGACGAGATACGAGGAACTCCGGCTTGAAAGGTCGGGGTTTACGGAGGTTTACCGCGAGATTACGCGGCTCTTCGCCCCTGGCCGATATAGGGATGATACAGCGAGCGATTATCATCTCCGGCCGTACCCTATAGACTCCAAGCTCGTGAACTCCACCGGTGTTCTCGCCTTGCGTGCAATGGCCGCAGGGCTCCACGGCGGTATGACGAGCCCGGTCCGTCCCTGGTTCCGTCTCGTTTTACAGGGTAACCCTTCCGAAATTCCCGAGGGCCTTAACGCCTGGCTTGACCTCACAACGCAGGTCATGCAAGCCGTTTTGCACCAATCGAATTTTTATTCAGCCGTACACGGCCTTTATGCCGACCTTGGTGCATTCGGAACAGGCCTCCTCGTTGAAACCGCCGATGAGAACGGCGTGCATTTTCACCTGTGCAATCCCGGCGAATTCGTAATAGATATCAATAGCAACAATGAAGTCGACGCCTTCTACCGACGCATGCACATGACCGCGCGGCAGATTGTCGACAAGTTCGACAACAAGAATGTGCCGGATTTCATCAAGGGGCAGTGCGAACATACGCGCAACGTAACCGCGCGCTATGACGTCATCCACGCGGTGTTCCCCAGAAACGAATTCAAAACACTGGGACGGGTGGCATCAACCGACAAGCCCTATGCATCCGTATATTTTCTCCTTGGCTCGTCTTCTTCCAGCACAGGGGAACTTACCGGCCTTGGCGGAAAACCCTCCATTCTCGAAGAAGGCGGTTATGATATGTTCCCCGCCTTTGCGCCGCGCTGGGATATCTCGAATTCCGACCGCTACGGGGTTAGCCCGGCCATGCAGGTGTTACCTGATTGCAAAATGCTTCAGGCGATGACCACGACCTTGCGAAAACTCCAGCATAAAGCCGCTGACCCGCCCTTAGTAGTAGATCAATCGCTTCGCGCTACCGGCGTGCGCTTAACCCCTGGCGGTCTTTCCTATTTCGACTCAACCCGCACAGGGGTAACGCCGGTTGCCCCCATTCATCAGCCTGACGCGCAAACACTGCAATATTCCATGCAGGCCATTCGGGAAGTGGAAGAAATCATCAATGATGGGATGTATGTCGAGCTATTCCGCACCTTCCTTGATGACAAACGCCACAACGTCACGGCCACGGAAATCTCGGCGCGCCAATCGGAAAAACTTGTCCTGCTCGGCCCCGTCCTGGAACGGCTCCACAAAGAACTCCTGCAACCGGTTATTCAACGCACCTTTGCCCTTATGCGCGAATGGGGCGCGCTCCCACCGCCGCCGAACAACGTTGATATCATTAATGTTGATGTCGCCTTTGAAAGCGTGCTGGTGCAAGCGCAGCGGGCGAGCCTTAGCGCGAATATTGAGCAAGGTGTTGTTTTTGTTGGAAATCTGGCACAAATGGCTCCTGAAGCCCTTGATCTGCTTAACGCCGATGGCACGGTTCGTGCATACCTTGACAGAATCGCCGCTCCCGCAAGCATGCTCCGCGAGCAAAACGAAGTGGAAACGATCCGGCAGCAGCGGGCTGAACAACAAGCCCAACAACAACAAATGGCTATGGGAAACCAGGCGTTGGCGGAGGCCGGTGCCTTGGCTGACGCAGCCAAAACAATGGGTGAGACAAGATTGGAGCAGGGGTCCGTGCTTGATAACCTGCTCAGCGGAGTACAATAAACCTGCGGTGCCTAAGCAAGCCAAGGGAAAAGCCAAAAAAAAGCCCAGCAGCATCTAAGTAGCCCTTGCGGCGATTGAGCAATATGGAAAACTACAAACGCGAAAACCTCATAACCGCCGTCGACCAACTCGGCAGAAGCTCTGTGGGGCGGGAATTTCTTCTCTGGCTTCTCAACGAAACGGAGGTCTTCACGGCGGACTTTCCGCAGAACGAAAAACGCACTACCTGGCAAGCGGGCCGCCGTGCGCTGGGGCTGCAAGTTCTTGAACTGTGCGCCAGGGCCGGAAACCTCGGGACAGTGCTCATAGCCGAAGCTCTGTATAACGCTGAGCAAGCCAAGAAAGAAAATGCTCCGCAGGAAGCCAAGGAAGAAAATGACTGACGAGCAACTAACGAGATTGATTGACGCCCTGGACAGGATAGCGGCCGCTCTTGAGAATTTCTCCCTGGCTAATCGTTCCGGCGAGACCTCCTCAAGCATAAGCGCAGGCGGCGTCACGCCAAAGCCCCCAATCAAAGTAACAGCCCCCAGGCGGCAGACAACAAGTAAAACCACATTAAGTAGGAGAAAATAGTCATGGCCGAAATGGAAACCGTGAATACCGGTTTGGCTGAAGAAAGCATCGTTGGCGAAATGGCGGAGGCGAGTGATGGGATTGCTTCCGCTGCCGTCCCCGAAGGTGCAGGACTGGTATCGAATGCTCAAGCGCCGCTGGGCTCTTCCCAGCTCGCCGCAAGCGAGCCGTATACCCTTGAAATGAATGACGAAGATTTGCCGCTCTTGAAGCAGCAGCTGGAAAGCTTTACCGGCACCTGCCGTGAGCTTGGCCTTTCAAAGAGCCAGGCAGAACAGGTATTGGCTTGGCAGAAAGACCGTCTGCGCGAGGCCGAAACAGAAACGCGGCGCAATACCGAAATGGTTGTGCGGGGGTGGAACACAGAGATCCGGAATGACTCCGAATTTGGCGGCATCAGATACACCCGCACGATAGCCGACGCTCGCGCGGCCCTCGCAACGTTCGACCCAGACGGCAGCCTTCGTCAACTTCTGAAGGACACCTACGGCGAGTACCATCCCGATGTTATTCGTTTCGCGGCCAGAGTCGGACGGGCGATTTCTGAACACAAATTCGTTGAAGGAAATGCGGGGCCGGAACCGAAACAAACCCCGCTGGCAGAACGGTTTTATGGACGCGACGGCGCAACCGTAATGCATGGCATTTAAGCCAAGGGAAAAAGCCATCAACCCGCGAGGCAAGGAACATGGTCGGCAGTGAAGAATACCTCACACTGTTCTCAGGAAAACAGGGTGAGCCGGATGAAGAGACAGGAGAAAGCCATGATTAAGAAAGCCAAGGAAAGAGTATTACGGCCCGCGAGTGAATGCCGGCATCCGAAAACTGATTTGGTTGGGCAACGGTTCGGGAGACTGGTAGTTAAGGAATTCGCGGGGAGGGGTAGGGGGTCGGTAGCCCTCTGGTTATGCCTGTGCGATTGCGGCAATAATCATATTGTGCGTGATACAGAGTTGAAAAAAGGTGATACACAAAGCTGCGGTTGCTATCACAAACAAAAATGTTCTGAAGTGCACACTACCCATGGAGCGACAAAAGGGAATAAGGAAACAAGAGCATACAAAAGGTTCCATGAAATACATACCCGCTGCTACAACACAAAACACCCCAGATACAAAGATTACGGCGGGCGGGGAATCTATGTTTGCGATGAGTGGCACTCCTTCCCTATTTTTCGCGATTGGTTTGAAAGTCACGTGGGCGAGGGCGAACAGCTGGACCGTATCGACAATAACGGCCCATATGCGCCCTGGAATTGTCGAGGGGCTACCCGGAAAGAACAAGCGAGAAACACCCGTAAGAATGTGAATATTACGTGGGAAGACGAGACATTATGTATAAGAGCTTGGGCTGAAAAACTGAAAATTAATGCGGGAAC
>Ga0192239_1326_pt1 | contig 8884 bp, 10 predicted proteins | sample Koala_Koa27_G3_FD_131231 | JGI IMG/M metagenome (GOLD analysis project Ga0192239, IMG submission 131231) | Enriched cells from koala feces incubated with labeled cellulose particles, San Francisco Zoo, California, United States - Koala_Koa2-7_G3 ... | reverse complement strand
AGTCCTCGCCTTTCAGGAAGAAACGAAAGCATTGAATGAGCGGACCGCCCGGGCTGCTATGGAGGCTACCCAGCTTCGGTTAAATGAAGCGCGGCGGGGAAGTGAAGAGGAGTATCAGCTTCGCCTTGAACTCCTTGAGCAGCAGCGGGCTGAGGAACTACAAAATACCGACCTTTTAGCGTCGGAGCGGGAAAATATCGAAGAAAATTACCGCCAGCAGCGGGAGCAAGCCTCCCGCACAAGAGAGGCAGGCAGACGCGCCGAATTACTCGACGACATGCGCGCGGCGCTGGAAGAACAAAACGCTTTCATCGAAGAGACAGGCGAAAGCGCGGAAACCCGCGCCGCCAGCCGGCAGCTACAGCAGGCAAAGAATTACTTAGACTACCTGTTGCAGCTGGATGAGGAGACCCGCGCCACCCTGTTCCCTGAGGAGGGTTCCTATGCCGCGGCGTTATCCGCGCAACTGGAGCAGGTAGCGCAGGCGGAACAAAAACTGACCGATTCCACTCATAAAGACACAGAGAAAAGAGTAAAAGACTGGCAAAATTTTGCCTCATCGGTTTCAAAAAGTACCTCTCAGATGATAGGAAGCCTGGGCGATATGGCGGGCGAGAGCGAAAAAGCCGCCGCCCTACAGGCGAGCGTCCAAATGGCGGAAATCCTGACCAACGAAGCCCTAGCCCTGGCGCGCGGTACGGCAGCCAGTCAGACACTGCCGTTTCCTGCCAACATAGCAGCGCTTGTTACCACAATCGCCCAGATTACCTCCCAGTTTGCTACGGTTTTTAAGACCTTTTCCCAAAGCGGTTTTGCCGCAGGTGGAATTGTGGCGGGAAATGCTTATACCGGGGACCGGCTGACAGCCCGTGTTAACAGTGGGGAAATGATATTAAACGGCTCGCAGCAGGCCCGGCTTTTCGAACTGGCAAACGCTCCCGCGCCCAGCGCCGGGGGTGGTTTTGATTACGAAACCTTAACCGCTTCGCTGACGGAAGCTGTCGCCGCACAACCCCCGCCGGTCATGGATTATAAAGAGTTTACGACGTTCCAAAAACGAACGGCGCTGTATAAAGAATATGCAAACATTCGTAAATAAAAGAAAAAGACCATGGCAACCTATACACTAACAGTTAATCCGGATGTTTGGATAGATGATGCCTGCACGGCGGTCATTACATCATCCAAGTCCGATACAAATAATTCCGAAGGCACAGAAAGCGTAACCGTCCTTCTTTCGATGAGCAGTAGCGCGGAAGGAGACGAAAATCCCTATAGCCAGTTTGATACCGAACTGACGCTAGACGGGTGGATCGATGACCAAATTACGTTTTCTTTCCGCGACTTTGCCCGCTCCGCTTACAATTATGATATAGACTATATTACTATGCAAATCGTAGCGGAAGAGGAAGAGGAAGAGGGAGAGGAAAAGACAATCTACCTGCATGGCGGTATCCGACCGCACGAAACAATATATCCGCTTACCGAATATCGCGTCATAGATGCTGACGACACACAACCCGTTTATTTTGTCGGAAAAGGGCTCACGCTGTACGGTACAGCTGAAAACACCTGTCCCCCGCCGGGAAATATGAAAGAAGAAACGAGCGAGGTTCGCGCCCTGAAAAGAGAGACAGCGGAGGACGATGACTCGCTGCTGTGGTATGCCTGTTGTTCCCTTCCGGTGGGTTCCTACCGGTTCACCGCACCGGGCGGAGTTAGCCGGGCGGTAAAAGTGCGCGTCCTGCAGGAACCCTGCGAAAAAATCAAAGCCCGCTGGACGGGGATGTTTGGTTTTGAAAAAGCGTGGGTGTTTGAAGCCACCGCCGAGCAGTTAACGGCAGAGGATAATGTTGACTTTTACGACATGGAAACAATTGGCTATCCGCATCGCAGTGGTTACCGGATGACTGTAACCGGTGTAAGCCGGGGACTCACCCTGGAGCAGCGCCGTTATTTGGCTGATATCGGGGTGGCGAACGACCTTACGGTAGACTGGATACAGGATAACCTCCCCGCACGGGTAGGAAGCGCTCCCAGCGTATCGCTCACGGGCACCCTCTCGGATGTTTCCGTGACCTTCTACCTACTGCATGTTGCTTTTTAATGTTCCATGTGAAACAAAAAACAAGGTATGTTTAAACTAATTATTAACACAGCCAGTAGCCGCGTTCAGGCGGAAGAAAACGAGACACAACCCTCAGAAGCCCAGTATATCGAACTAAGCGAGGAGGATACCGGCTTTCAATATACGTCGCTCCTGTTTCGTTTTGAAGACCTGGAAATGACGCGCTCATTTAACCTCTCCATCCCCGCCACGCCGCACAATAATGCGGTGCTGGGGTTTAGTGAACACCCTGCCGCCACGGGCGACGCCGTTACGGATGAGATGGGATGCACGCTTTTGTATGACACCGGGCAGGTCAATGGCAATATATCTATTGTTGATTATTCCGCCGGCGCTTACAATGCCTGCCTGACACTTTCCGGCGGCGTGTCGGCTCTCCGTACCCTAGCGGAAGCGACAGACTTAAAAACGGCGCTCGGAAGCAGTACCCAGGCGGCGGAGGGAGACGAAGGAGAGGAAGAAGAAGGCACGGGAACCGTTTACACAGTGACGGACCCGCACGCTTTACGGGTCATCATGGACTGGGATGAGTCAGCTCCCTGCCGGAGTGGAACGGCATGCGCCGAAAAAGCGCCCGACCTTTGCATCCAACGTTATTATACAGAAGGCGAAGGAGGTGGAACGTTTTTTGACGTTTGCTGTGGTACGAGTGGTTTTGTGGCTGTGGGGTCCACATCCATTGTCGCCAGCGCCGACGGAAAAAACTGGACGGAAATTTTTGCGACCGGACGAGAGGAGACCCCCGAAGCCTCTTCCAGTGGTTTTTATGCGTGTGCGGCTTATGACAAGGAGTCGAGCGGAAACGAAGAAACTACCTATTACGTCCGGAAATCGAACGCGATTTATTCCTTTCAAGGTATAGGCACCATTGACGCACTCACGCCTTTTGTCTCCGGGCTGGAAATGCCTCTTTTAGATAATGCCGACAAAGGATATCAGTCCGGACACGCGTATGCCCCGCTCTCCGTGTATGGAAGTTATCTGTATTACACGTCCGGCAGCGAGGTTTATTCTAAATCCTGTGAGGGGAACACTTCCGGGGGGACCAAACTAGGCGGCAGCGCCAGCGGAAACGGGACGTATTCCATGGCGACGAACGACACCTGTATATATGGGGTCGGACGTCACGGGTCGGGATGGTACCGCGAGAGCCCCGGAAGCGAAAGCCCGAAAAGCGGGAGTCTACAGGGTGATAAAAACGGCTGGTTTGTCTCCTATGAGGGAGAGAAATGGCTAGCCGGAATAGCAGGCAAGGGTGGAAACGGTACCCGGTTATTTTATAATACAAATAATAATAGTAACGCCCCGCGTTTTACCGCTATCAACGGAAAAGACGATAAGACGTTATCCTATCCCATGTTTTGCGGCGGATACTGGAATAGCTACTATATAACCGCCGGAGCGGATGGACACAGCTATTATGTGAAGGAAGCGGATGTTTCCGACGTGAAAAAGTGGACGGAAGTAAGCATCGGCAGTAATACCTGGCGGGCTATGGCTGTAAAAAATGCCTCGGGTGAAAATTCGAGCGGTGAAATAACCTGCGTACTGGTCGGCACAAACGGCATTAAATACCTGAGTTCGAACGCCAGCGAGACGCCCGATACCTGGAACTCCGCCTCCCTTACACTCTCATCTCTCCCCGGCGATATGCCCTTCATGCCCTGTGTGTCGTACATGTATCTACTGGAAAGTATTTCCGCCGGGCTGGATCTGGGCTGGACCGCCGAGGCGGATGAGTATTATAACACCATTGGTAAGTATCTCGTTATCGTTCTGCCGACGGCGGTCGATAGTGGGGGCAATAAACTGCAGCAGGGGGACCCCTTTTATTTGATGGACAACCTGCCCGACGTCCAGCCGCTCGACCTGTTTTTAACCTACGGCGCTATTACCGGGCGGACGCTCGGGCTAAAAAACAACGAACGGGGTGTGCCATGCCTTCATTATTTTAATTACAATTGGGCGGACAGTGGCAATTACAACGAAGGCGAAACGCGTGTGAACCCCATTTATTACGGACCGGAGGAAATCGGAAGCGACACCCTTACACGCGGTGTAGGAGAGTTGGCTTACAGCAACTTTATCCGGTTCACGGAAAGCGAACTGACCGAAGAACGCGCCGACGGCTATGAGACGAACTACAGCGTTCCCAACTCTACGCTAACCGCCAAAAACGACTGGTATACTTCGCCACTGGCGAGCGGCTCCACACTGGGCAGTTCACTCTATCTGAAAAATATCGAATACACGCGCGAAGTAGATGAGGAGGAAAACATTATTAGTTACACCAATATCAGTTGGGAGGGTGAAGCTACACTCGCCGTGTGGAATGGCTGCAGCTCCCCACTCGGTACGCTGCGCGCTTTTGATATGGGGCAAAACGAAGACTTAAACCGGGTGTTGCAGGAGAAAACAACGTACGAAGTCACGATCCCTATGCCCTTTTACCAATTTATACAGCTAAATAATTTATCTCTTGTTAGTACTTCGGCGCGTGTGTGGTGCGTCTACGAAGCAGCCTGGCAAAACGGACTTTCGGACCTTACCCTGGTGCGTCTGAATGCTCAGAATTACGACGGCACAGGCGTGGGGAGTGCTACGCTAACAGTCGACCCTACCTACATCTCCTGGACGCTTTCCGAATCCGAATCCGAATTCGAAGCCTGTGTGACGGTTCAGAGCAGCCGGAGCGTTACCTATTCTGTGTCAAATCGTTTTTTGCAGGTTGAACGCTGTGACGACAGTGATGAGGAGAGGACAGCATCTTGCTGCGATGATGATGAAAATAATGAAGTAGATGGAATTCGTTACAAAATCACCTATACGGGACCGAAAATCGACGACGAGGAGGACTCTTCCGACATTACGGACGCCCTGGGGACCCATTACGTTTATTTTCGCAGCGGCAACAAAACAGCGCAGGTAGCTGTAATTATTAGTGCAGATCTGGAAGGCGGAGACGAAGACGAAGACGAAGACGAAGACGGAAACGGAGGCGGAGACGGAGACGAAGGCGGAGACGGAGACGAAGGCGGAGACGGAGACGAAGGCGGAGACGGAGACGGAGACGGAAACGAAACCGAAATACCCTGCGCTTATGCCTGGATGGACTGCATAGAACCGGAGCCGGATGACATGCCATCCTGGGCGACATGTAATAACGAATAATATTCATAACAATAACAGAAGAAATGAAAACCAGAGAAACGAAAAAACAGCAGAAAACGGATGTTATCCTATCGGAGGCAACCGACGGAATAAATAAAGTGCGGCTAATGGGTACTGCGCGGGCGGAAGAAGAAGAGGAATGTCCGTGGGAGGAAATTGACGCCTATAGCGGGCGCTTCGTGGTGGCGGGATATAGATACGGCAGCAGCGACGATACCGCCGACAACTATCACCCCTGGCTGGCTTATTCGACCGACGGGGGAAAGACGTGGACAAAGAGCGAAACTACCGCGAATGAGAATCAGACACATGGACAACTCCGCGCCCTTGCCTACGGCGGGGGGCGCTTCGTGGTGGCGGGATATAGATACGGCACCGGCACCGACACCTATCACCCCTGGTTAGCTTATTCGACCGACGGGGGAAAGACGTGGACACCAAGTACGACAACCAGCGATGAGGATCAGACACATGGGGATCTTAACGCTCTTACCTACGCTCCCGACTCCTATTGTTGGAAGTTTGGAACAAAAAATGAAGAAACAGAAGAAGAAGCAGAAAAAGCATAATAAAAAAATACCCGCTTTTTAAAAAAGCCGTTTTCCTTTTTTTTAGAGAGACGGTTTTTATTGTTTCACGTGGAACCATCCGAATCCGAAACCGTTTTTTAGGGAGACGGTTTTTTTTGTTTCACGTGGAACAATTTCGCATTAACTTCTCTTAACTCTTTTCCGCTTATTCTTTAACTCCTTTTAACTTGGAAAATTTGCGAGAACCCAAAAATGGTTGTATCTTTACAGCATAATCAAAGAAACAAGTTTAATCCTTAAAAATTAAAAACATGTTAACAACAGATGTCACAACCGTAAAAGCTTCCAGAATCAAAGGAAAATGGCTAAAATGGAAAGCACTGCCGCATTTTCTGCAACCCCAAATTATCGACATGTTCGACCCGGTTAACCTAAGAGGCTACCACGAAGGCGAAACCCTGAAACACTTCAGAGACTGCGACGAAAAGACTTACAGCCGGGTTATGCATTTTTACTACGATTACGTGCAAGGCTGGACGGATACAAGAGGCGGCACATTAACCATCGAAAACAGTATAAAATATATCAAAGCGAATTTGGGGCTCGAATAAAGCCCCAAAAGTCTTAACCTTTCTTCACTCTTTTCCCCTTATTTATTAACTCCTTTTAACTTGAAAAATTTGCGAGATTTCAAAAACGGTTGTATCTTTACAGCATAATAAAAAACAAAATTAAACCCTTAAAAATTAAAGACATGAGAACAAGAGAAAAATCAAAATTGGGCATCGTGAAAGAAATCGAAGCACGGAAACCGAAAGAATTAACGTATGAATACAGCGTAGAGTATTGGGAGGCAATCGGATGGATGTTGATGAGCGTGACCACCGAAGAAGAAGCCGCCCGCTACTTCACGGCTCCGGGCAGCATCGAAGCATATTATCAAAAAACATACTACAACGTAAAACGATACATCCGAGAACATTTCGACGAAAATTTTGATAAATTTTAATTCACCCCTCCCCGGGGAGCCTCCCCGGGGATTTAAAACCATAAAAAAGATGAAAAACAAAAAATTTGTAAACCGTTACTTTAGCGTTGAAGAATACTACGACGCAGCACGGGAAAAGATGGAAGCACTCAGAGCAATTGAAAAAGAACGCTTTTTAGGCCCCTGGGAGGAAGCCGAAAAGGAAGGCGCCCGGATGGATTTGGAACGTTACGGGCGTATATTGGAAGAGGAAGAGGAAGAGAACCGCCGGCAGATCTGCGAGAGCCAGGGGCTTTCCCGCTGGTGTTAACCGGTGCTGGCACGTGAAACAATAAACCTTTAAAAATAAAAGAGATGAAAACAAAAAAGTATTACACAAGCGAAGAAATTGAAAACATGCCGCCGGGTGAACTCCGGCAGCTGGCAAGGGGCCAGCAGGCGCAGCTTGAGGCGCTTCGCTGGAGCATAAACGAAACAAAGGAATTATTAATCGCAGCGCTGCAGGCGCTGCCTAAAACGATCGAATTATGAAAGAGTATGAACAAAACGTTGTTTGTTACGCCGTCCAGAACCCCGACGGCCGGATGCCTTTTCGCCGGGGGTGGGACCTGCTGAACAAGCCCGAAAAACGGGCATGTTACAATGGGTTGAAAAACCTGTTTGGCATCGAAAGCTATGAGAGCGTACGGGCGCGCATCTCGGGCGATAAACGTATCAAGCTGACTGTCACGGAAGCCGTCCGCGTCGCCCGGTATTTCTACGAGGAGTTTGGAATCGATAACCCGTGGGGCGATGGATTTCAGTAATGTGCAAGATCGAAGCGGGTACCTGGGTGGCACCGATGCCGCCCTGGTGGGACGGATCGGGGGCGGGCTCCGGATCAATCTCGAGCATTACATCCGCCTCGCCGTTGCTTACGGCGGCCTGCCGCGGCGGTACCTCCGCGGGGTGCCCAAGACGGAGGCGATGGAGGCGGGGCACCGGTTCGAAGATTATTTTTTTGACGTGATTACCGCAGACTGGGCGCCCCACATCCAGCGGCAACACATCCTTCGGCGCCCCATGGAGGGGCTCCCCGCCCTGATCGCGCACGCCGACGGATACGACGCCACGCGGGGGCTGGTGCTCGAGCTTAAGTTTTCCCGCTACCACACGGCGGACATTGCCGAGCGGTACCGTTGGCAACTGCAGTGGTATTATTTCCTCGGCGCCGAACGGGTGCGCCTCATCCATGGCAGCGGCACGCTCCCGGAGGATGTCCGCATCGCATTCCGGACGGTGGAAAAAGACCCGGAGGCACAGGCGCAGCTGCTGCGGGGGCTGTGCCGAATTAAAGAGATGCGCCCCCGGATCCGGGAGGTGGCGGAAATGGTTGAATTAAAGGACGATAACGATGAAAGTCAAGGAAATTAACTTACAGGTCGTGCACAACCTCGGCAATTACGAGTCGGTGCGCTACGGGATTACGGTAGAGGTGGAGGAGGGCGAGCGCGCCCTATTCGCCCCGCTGAAAGAACAGATCGAGAAACAACACGCCGCCCTGTATCCGTCGCGGGCGGGCGGAAATAAGAAACAACCGATCGACGGACGGTTATAAATGAATCAAAAAAAGATGAAACAAAAAATCGTATTCGAAGACAACGAAAAACGGACGCTGGTGTATCGGTACCAGCGGAGCGGGGACGAACAGCCGCTTCTGATGCGCTGGAACCAAGAGTTTGAAAAATGGAGCGTAGCCCTGCCCAACAGTGGCATAGGGCTAATTAACGAGGTGATTCGGAAGCAGGCGGGTGAAAAATACTGCCGCCCTGTCAGTGCGGAGTATTCGACCACCTTTGTCAGTGTCAATATTTACAACGAAGAGTTAAAAAACCAGCTTCCCACCAGTTTTCTGGCTTCGGCGACGGATATCGTCCTAAAGGCGAATTATTTCAACCGGATGGGCAAGCAGGGTTATACGTTCCAGCTGCTCGACGGGCGTTTTAAGGAACTGCGCCGCGACTGGCTCGCCGCCGATGATTACTTTGACGACCCGGACGGGGTACCGGAAGAAAAGTACAGCGCACC
>Ga0192239_1311_pt1 | contig 9466 bp, 9 predicted proteins | sample Koala_Koa27_G3_FD_131231 | JGI IMG/M metagenome (GOLD analysis project Ga0192239, IMG submission 131231) | Enriched cells from koala feces incubated with labeled cellulose particles, San Francisco Zoo, California, United States - Koala_Koa2-7_G3 ... | reverse complement strand
ACTATTCCCCTAGAAGCGGGGGAGGTGCTATTGCCTTCGCTTACCTTTCGCGCCACCGGTCACAGTGATGAGTGGTATTTGCGTGACAAGTTGCACTTTTTGAACACCATCAACAACAGCGATCTGAACCTAATTGAGAATTACGGCGCTATGGGTATCCTGTCGCCCGAGACGGACAACAGTGTGGCAGGTGCTTTTTTTGATGAGAAAGAAGTCGAAGAAATGCATGAGCATTATCGCCGCACGTATGGCGTTCGCCTGGGGCGCTGGCAGGTAATGATTACACCGCGCCCCACCCGCTGGAATGCCATCGAGCTCCCCATTGCCGCGCTGCAACTACCCGCCAAACGGTTATATACACTGCAGGCTATATATGCCGCGCTCGGCATTCCAAAAGAGCTATCGACTTACTTTGAGAATGCCAAGTACGAGAACCGTAACGCCGCCGAACTGGACTTTTATAGCAGTACGATTCAAAGTTATGGCGTGTTGTTTACGCACCTACTGGAGGACCTTTGGCAGCAGGTGGCCGCCCAGAATCCCGCACTCCCCCGGCGGCTTGAGTTCTGGTTTGATCTTGAAGGCGTGCCGGCGATGGCAGAAAAAAAACGGGAACTGGAAGTCTCCGCACGGGAGATGTATCTATTTTGGCAACAGGTCCGGGATACAGATCCCGAAAACGCAGACACGGCGCGGCTTCGAATGAAAAATATTATTGAAAACTTATAAAGAGAAAAAAATGAACCGACACGAAATTAAAGAGCAGCTTCCCATCCGAAACTTTACCACCCTCCGGACGGAAACCCCGGAGGGACGGAGCTATGTTCTCCGAAAAAACGAAGCGGGGGAGGAGGTAGGCTTTACCCTCTCAGGACTGCTCACCCGTTTTGACAGCGTCAACGAAAACGCTCAACAGTGGCAGTCTACCGCTTACGATGAGGGACTTACGAACTATTTTGAAAAAAATAACCTCTTCGTCCCGCTCGATTTGCAGCATGAGCGTGACATCCGCTGTCTTGCCGGACGGTTGGAATCCCTTGAAAAAACAGAAGAGGGTGTTTTAATTCATGCGTATGTACCCCGGGGCGTTTATTATTATAACTTAATAAAAACGCTACTGGACAACCATATTTTACAGGGCTTTTCAAATTATGGCTACGTAACCCGCGGACATATTACGGACGAAGTCCTGCACGTGGAAGCCTTTCAGCTCATTTCGGCGTCGCTGGTAGACGTACCAGCCGACACCGCGGCCCGTTTCATCCGAAACGGCACACTCCTAAAAGGTTTTCCCACCTTTTCGCAGGCGTGGGATAGTACTTACACACAATTACCGGTTTTTTGGTATTAAACTAAAAAAAACGATTTATGAAAAAGAATGAGAAAAAATTAAAAAATTTTACCACTTCTCTTTCCGCTAAAGAAAACGTACTCAGGCGACTTCGTATGCGCAGCAACACGCTAAGCGACGAAGCCCGTGCCGAAGCTGAGGCGGTGATTGAGGAAAAGGAGGCGGAAATTGAATCCCTGCGCTCTCAGATTGAAGAACTCGACGCAGCCGAAGAAAACATGGACGAGCAACTGCGCGCCCTTGTAGCGGAACTGCAGGGCAAAGTGGAAGAAGTGGAAGCGTCCCTGCGCGCACCCAAAAACTTTGTTCAGGTGCAGAATTTTTTAAAGAGTGAAAAAGCACAGCGCCTATTCCTCGACACCGTGCGCCGGACGCAGGATGTGAAAGAATTCGCCCGCAATTGGAGGGCGACGCTTACACAGAACGGCCTTTTTGATTTTGCTGTGGATGAAGAGGGCAAACCCTCACCGGAGGCATTTACAGGAACGCTCCCCGAGGCAGTCTTAGAGGAAATAAACGACGCCTGGGAAAATGCTGCCGACGGTTTCCTGCAGCTGTTGGATGTGACGGGACTGCTTGCCTTAAAAACGCTGACCGATGTAAACGACGCCGACAGCAGTCGCGCCCACGCGCATCAGAAGGGATCAAAGAAAGACGAACAGGCACTTATATTCAAACCCAAGGAAATCCGTGCGGAAATCATTTACAAGTTTATTCGCATCGACCGCGAGACGGTAGAGTATGAAAACGCTGGCGGTGCCCTGCTTCGGTACATCACACGCGAGCTGGCAACGCGCATTGTACATGAAATTATGCGCTGTGTACTGGTTGGCGATGGTCGGTATTTATCCGATAACCCCGGAAGCGCCGAACATCCGCTTTTGCCGAAAGAGGGACATGTGACCAAACTGGAGCCCATCACCCAGGCCGACCCGCTTTATACAAGGGAAACCCTGTCACGGGTACCCGTTATTATTGCGCATGAAACAGGAGGCAACCCGACGCACGCAGATGGCAAAGAATGGAAGGAAGGCTGTTTTACCTACCCGGAAGACTGCATCCACGCCGCGCTGACCCAGATGCCGACTATAGACGAAGTGGCTGCCATGGTATCCACCATTGAAGCCGAAGGCGATATACACCTGTTCTGCAGCAAAGCGCTGGCAAACCACCTGCGCCGGTTTGTCTACGGGGGTGGCGGCACGCCAATATACAACGCGCTGGAGGATCTGGCTCAGATGCTGGGCGTGGCGGGTATTCATACAACTCGCATCCTGCCGCAGGTAGCCACATCCGACGGGGTTTGTTTTAACGCGTTCTTTGACTGTTTCAGCTCAAAAAGTTCAGCGGTAACATACCTAAAGGACAAATACGGCATCACCTGCAAAGGAAAAGAAGAATCCAACTACAACAACCTGAATGGCATTATCAACGCACACGAATACAAAATGGTGCAAGCCATTGCCTTCGTGCCGAGTGCTTACAAGGTGGTAGGAGATGTTACCGTTCGCGGCTTCGAAAACTTCAATTTGGCTTATAACAAAAATGAGTATCTGAATGAAGTTTATATCGGTGGCGCCCTGACGGTCCCATTTTCCGGCGCATACCTCACGCAGCTGCTTCAGTCTGAGCTGGGACTGCAGTTTATTAAGCATAAATTAAAAGAAACTACCGAAGAAGAGTAAACCCTTATGAAAACCGTTCTAACTGTCGAAGATATGGTCCGCCCCTCCCATCCGTGGAGTTTGCCACCTGCGGCGGGAGCTAAAGACCGCGCGGCGCTGGAGGGCATTATCGCCGAGGCAGAACAATCGTTTTTGGACACGTTTGGAAGCAGGGCACTGGATGCGCTGGAAAATCCCGCATCCCAGGGGCCACCCCGAAGGAGGAGAAACACCTTTCAAACGCTGGAACCCCGGGAAAAAGAACGAAAAGAGCCCCCGGCAGAAAAAGAACCCGCGCCCCGTGACCGGCTGAGTAAGCGTACATTGCAGGCGCTCCGGTACTGGACGGCGGCGGCCTATCTTCGATACGGGGCGGTTCGAACAACACCGGCGGGGATCTCGGCGCGGGCTACCTTTACGCAGTCGGAGCCGGTCTTTGACGTGGCACGCTGGGCACGGTTTTACAATGAAGCCTGCATGTTAATGTACCGTCCGGAAAAGAAAATTTACAATTTGTTTAACTACTAAAAAAAATAAAATTATGGCTTATACACCTTGTGATTCCTCACAGATAGGAATGAACGCACAGAAAAACTGTTTATTCCCCGCCTATGCGGGCCTGCAAACCCTTGCCATTATGTGCCGTTGGGAAGATGTGAACCGGATTATTTATTATCATGAACACGACGGGGACGAGGAGGAGGTCGACGACAACTACTCAGGCGGCGGCGAACAGGAAACGGTAACGATGCAGAATAAAAACCGCATCAAACGCATCCTGCTCAAAGGCTGGGTGAACGCAAACGAAAAAGACGACGACGACGACGACAAACAAGGCGACCAGCTCCCCTCTGAGCCGACACACGAAGCCGCCAGCGAGGTGGAGGACGACGAGGACGAACCCTATGCTAAATGGATCGCCATCGAAGCCGGGGGCGCTACGCCTTACGCTGACACGTCGGAAGAATATGACGCCGATAGCGGCACCTTTACAAAGACACTCACCTTTACCGCTCCGCGTGCTGGCGCTGAGTTCAGTAGCGAATTTATTGAGCCGCTGCTGCGCAACAAAAACGGTTGGGTAGTCGTCCTGCAGCGCAAAGACAAAAAAGGCGGCGATAGTGCCTTCCCGATTCTGGGACTTGATAATGGATTGGTTGCCTCCGAGGCCTCATTGAATTACACCGACGGGGAAAATGGGGGCTGCTACAGTTTTACGCTGACTGAAACCTATGCCCCGAGTGCGGAAATGGACCTGTGGTGGGGAAATTACCACGACACACAGAATGAGTTTAATTCCTACTTAAAGTACACCATCGATGACCATGGTGCGGCTGTTGAAGAGTAATCATTTTTACCGGTGTCCCCTCTTTTTTAAAGAGAGGGGGCGTCGGTTTTTAAAAAAAAGGCGTTATGGAAGAAAACAACAAAGAAGTAATAGAAGAGGTCTCCATTTCAAGCGAGAGGGAGGGCGAAACACCAAAAGCGAAAACCCTGGAGACACCAGAGGTGAAAACTACAGAGACACCAGAAGCGGAAATCACCGACACACCCGCCGCGGTGGAGAAAAAGGAGACCCGGCGCAGGAAGAAAACGACGGGGGCGGAGGCTAGGGCAGAGGCCCCAGGGGGGGACACCCCGAAAAAAGAGGCGTCCGAGGAGGTAAAAGAGGAGGCTTCCCCCCCACAGTTAAAACCCTCGCTCCGGTATGGCTTTCAGCTGAAAGGGCATTATTACAGCCGCGCGCAGTTAATGAGCAAAAGTGTGCTCGCGAGACTGTGGAAAAAATACCCCGGGCTATTTGAAAAGTAGAGCAGAAAAAGGGGGCAACCTATGCAACTCGACCTGTCGACACTAACGCTTTACGATTATGAGGTACTCATCCGCGAAGGGTTGTTACTCGATGCCGACCAGAGGCGGGTAGAGGATCTCGTGGGGTGTGACTGGGATTATAACCTGTGGTCGCTTCCACTCAGCTCGCTCGCCGACCTGGAAGCCGGCAGGCTTCCGGCGGCGCTCGAGGAGGAAATTTTGGCAGAGGCCCCCTTAACTGTTATGCTGCCGCGGGTGCTGTATGTCCGGAACTTTTTCAAAAACCTGCTTGAAATGCTGGAAAAAATTCACCTGGCACCCCTTCCGGAAGATGCCCCGCTCCTTAGGCGCTTGCCTGAAATGAAAGGCATCGAACGCCCCCTTATTGAGGTACGCGCCTATTTTGGACTTTCTTCTTTTGACGCAGCGGCGGCCGTTCCGCTGGGCGATTGGTTTTTAGCCCGCAAGGATCTTTATAGTGTGGCTTACCTGGAGCGGATGCGCTACGAGCGGCAAAAAAGACAACTAAGGCGAAAATTTAAAAAATGACCTGCATGGCAAAGAAACACTTTAAACCCTCCACGCTCCCCCCGCCCGGCATCGACCGCCCACATATGCCATTCCCATACGGCACGGAAGGCATTGTACAGAAGCTAAAAAATAGTGTAAAGGCGATCGGGCTGCCCTTCCGGTACGGCACAGGGGAAGAGTTAGACGTACTTATTGGGGGCACCCCCATGCCCGCCTGCATGTGTTATCGGATTGACGAGACAGAAACGACCTACCGCAATACGATGCGGTGTGAGATCTTCACACCCACACTCTATTTTATCGACCGCACCAGCCACCGGGCCAACAGCGTGGAACAGGAACGGATTGTACAGCACACAAAAGCGTATGCCGATGCCTGGTTGAATTATATTCGCCACAGTCCTAACCCCGACCACGCGTTTGAACTACTTTCCGACCCCACTCTGAACCGGGTGTATTTGGAGTTTGAAGACATTTTTACAGGTATTGGCGTCCGCGTCCGGCTCATTGAATCGCTGGGCGTCTGTGTGGAGGATCCCGCTTTTTATTTCCGCCGGCCGCCCCACGTGGTGGCTCCAGGTTGGAGCGGGGAGCATCCCTTCCACAGCGCACCACATCCGCACCGGAAGCGAAAACACAGCAGACCACAGGAAGATAAAAAGAGATGAGTGCGCTAAGTGATTACATAAAAAAAGAGCTCGAAAAGGGGAGGGACGAAATCAAGGCCGCACTTTCGGGGCAGAAGATCAACGCGAGCGGGGCAAGTGCCGACGGTTTTCGGGTGAGGGTATCCGATACCCGGGCGCAGCTATACTATAGCCGCGAGAAGGGTGCCGCCCCACTCACAACACTCGAACAAGGACGCCCGCCGGGTGCGGTGCCGCGGAACTTTACACAGATTATTGAACAGTGGAGCCGCAACAAGGGACTTCGGTTCGATAGCGAGAAAGAGCGCCGGCAATTTGCCGGGGCGGTGGCCTATGGAAAAATTAAACGGTACGGCTACGGACGCCCCTCTCCCGCTCGGTATGGAAGCCGTACATATAACTGGACGCTACCTGTTCAAGAGGTCGGGGATAGACTAAAAAAAGCCCTGCCGTGGTATACAAAGAATTATGTAACTGATTTAATATACAAATAAAATGCCCTCCAACAACGAAACCATACTGATTGACGTCTCATTTGAAACGAGGGATTTGGAGGCACGCGCCGCCAAAGTCCGCGCAGAATTGTCGGCGCTTCGGGCGGCCAACAAGGAGCTAAAAAAGGATGTAGACGCGATGACGGAGACCTCGGCTGAAAGTGCCCGACAACTGGCTTTAAACGAAGAAGCTATCAAAATGGATCAGGCGGCACTGAAAACGCTTGACGCCCAAATTGTCGATGCGACAAAAAACGGTGCAAATTACGGCGACAGCCTGAATGAAATGCGCGCCTCACTCTCCTCCCTACAGCGCTCTTACGCCTCCCTTTCCAAAGAAGAGCGTGAAAGCGCCCGAGGGACAGAACTACTTAGCCATATACAGGAACTGCGCACCGAGGTGGGGAATCTCGAAAGCTCGATGGGGGACAACCGGCGTAACGTAGGAAATTACACCTCTAGCATCGAACAAGCCTTGAAAGGCATGGGAACGACAGGCGGCATTAGTCTGAAATCTCTCACCAGCTCCGTGCAGTCCTTTGGCAAAACGTTCGTTACCTATCCGCTAAACGTTATTACCGCCGTGCTTACTGCTCTTTTGGCTGTGATTAAAGGTGTAACGGATGCTTTCAAAAAGAACGACGACGCAATGACGCAGCTCAAGGCTGCTTTTTCCGCCTTCGAACCCGTCCTGAAGCTCGTTAGCGACGCCTTCCAGACGCTCGCGAATATCATCGCGAAAGTCGTGACGGCGGTTGCGAATGTGACCACTTCTATCCTTGGAAAATTAATCCCGTCTTATAAGCAAGCCGCCGACGCCGCGCGGGAGCTGGTCTTGGCACAGGACGCGCTCGAGGATTCCGAGAGACAGTATGCGGTAAACAGCGCCCAGCGTGCCGCCGAGGTTTCCCGCCTACGCAATGAGGCGCAGGACAAAGACAAGAGCCTGGACGAACGGCGGAAAGCCCTACAACAGGCGATCGCTCTGGAAAGGGAGGACCTTGAGGAGCAGCGCCGGAATGCCGCCGAACGGCTCCGGATTGCCCAGGAGCAGGCAAAGCGGGAAAATGATACATCGGATGCGACAAAAAATAATATAGCTAATTTGCAGGCGGCAGTTTTTGCCGCTGAAAAAAATTACGAGGATGGTATTCGCCGTCTTAATTCCTCCCTGCAATCTTTTAACGAGGCGGAGAAAAATGCCACGAACGCGGCGGCCCAGGCAGCCAGAGAGCGGCAGCGCATAGAGGAGGAAGCCGACAAAGCCCAGGCGGAAGCTGATGCCAAAGCTGCAGAAGAGTTAAATAATAGGCAGCAGGCAGCAGCTATCGAGGCCGTGCAGCTCCGGTTGAATGAAGCGAGGCGGGGAAGCGAAGAAGAGTACCGGCTGCGCCTCGAGCTTCTCGAGAAGCAGCGGGCGCAGGAACTGCAAAATACCGACCTTTTGGAATCCGAACGCGACAACATCGAAGAAAACTACCGGCAGCGGCGGGAGCAGGCCTCACGCACACGGGAGGCAGGCAGGCGCACCGAACTACTCGAGGACATGCGCGTGGTACTGGAGGAGCAAAATGCCCTGATTGAAGAAGAAGGGGAGAGCGCGGAAACCCGTGCCGCAAGCCGTCAGCTGCAGCAGGCACAGAATTACTTAAATTATCTGCTTCAACTGAATGAAGAAACCCGCGCCATTTTGTTCCCCGAAGAGGGCTCATATGCCGCAGCGGTATCGGCACAAATGGAGCAGGTAGCCCAGGCGGAACAAGGGCTTACAGATTCCACCCATAAAGACACAGAGAAAAGAGTAAAAGACTGGCAAAATTTTGCCTCATCGGCTTCAAACAGCACTTCGCAAATGATTGGAAGTATGGGCGATCTGGCAGGCGAGAGCGAAAAAGCCGCCGCTATACAGGCGGGCGTTCAAATGGGGGAAATCCTGACCAATGAAGCCCTGGCGCTAGCACGCGGCACGGCAGCCAGTCAAACACTGCCCTTCCCCGAAAATATAGCCGCTTTGGTTTCTACAATTGCACAGATTACCTCCCAATTTGTTACGGTTTTTAAAACATTTTCCCAAAGTGGTTTTGCCGCCGGCGGCATCGTGCCGGGCAGCTCCTATACGGGTGACCGCCTAACGGCTCGTGTCAACAGCGGTGAGATGATATTAAACGGCTCACAACAGGCGCGGCTCTTTGAGCTGGCAAACAGCCCCGCGGGTGGCGCCGCCGGTGGATTTGATTACGAAACCCTAACCGCTTCGCTTACGGAAGCTGTCGCCGCGCAACCCGCGCCGGTAATGGATTATAAAGAGTTTACGACGTTCCAAAAACGAACGGCACTATACAAAGAATACGCGAACATTCGGAAATAAAAAATAAAACGATGGCAACTTATACGTTAACAGTCGACCCCGATGTTTGGGTAGATGATGCCTGTTTTGCAGTTATTACATCGCTGGACGGGAATGAAAATACATCCGAGGAGGAGACGGAAAGTGTAACCGTACTTCTTTCGATGAGTAGTGGTGCGGAAGAAGGAGAAAACGACCCTTACAGCCAGTTTGATACCGAGTTAACCCTCGACGGGTGGATTGACGACAAAATTACGTTTTCTTTTCGCGACTTTGCTCGCTCCGCCTACAATTATGGCATGAATTATATTACTATGCAAATTGTAGAGCAGGAGGAAGAGCAGGAGCAGGCGGAAGAAGGTGGAATAAAAACAATTTACCTACATGGCGGTATCCGGCCCGGCGAAACCATTTACCCCCTTACCGAGTACCGTGTGGCGGAGGCTGGGGACGAGCAGCCTGTTTATTTTGTCGGAAAAGGACTTACACTATATGGTGTGGGTGAAAACACCTGCCCCCCACCGGGAAACTCTCAAGGCGAAGAAATAAGCGCGCTTTGTACATCGAAAAGAGAGGGAGCGGGAAGCGATGACCCGCTTTTGTGGTATGCCTGTACCTCC
>Ga0192239_1299_pt1 | contig 9613 bp, 6 predicted proteins | sample Koala_Koa27_G3_FD_131231 | JGI IMG/M metagenome (GOLD analysis project Ga0192239, IMG submission 131231) | Enriched cells from koala feces incubated with labeled cellulose particles, San Francisco Zoo, California, United States - Koala_Koa2-7_G3 ... | reverse complement strand
CCAGAAGGGGAATGGATATTATCCCGATGGAAGCGAAATATTTTCCACACGCATTCAAACCATAGACGTCCTTATCTATGATTCGGAACATAATTTTTACAGATGGATAAATTGCGACGATGTAATCATGAGTCGCGAACGAATGAAAAAAGTCTCGGTCGATCCGGGAGAATATTATATAATCGGATGGGCGAATAATACCTTGCACAGAGAGGATATGAACATAATATTCCCAACCAAATCATTCGGAGATAGCTACCTCTATCACGATAATGAAAAATCCGCCGATCCACTGCATTACGCACCGGATATGCGCGGGGTGCCTACACGTTCGCCTGAAGACATAGGTCTTTACAGCGTGGACGTCAAACAATATGAAATTACCGAACATACCCTTCCGTTCATGAGTGCACACCGCACACTGAACGTTTATCTCAGAGGATTCCCGGAAATATACGACGATGCATTGATAAACCCGTCGGTATCCGTCTCGAATCTTACTTTTTATTATGATAATTTTCTCAACAGAGGCCGTGAAACGGCAATGTTCCTGACCGTCGCCGGAGAAAAGAAAATTTACAACGAATCTCTCGGAGCATGGGAATTGCTCGGACATGCATGATTTTATATTCTGCATTTTGATAATGACAATAATGTTAACATATATATAACCGCACAGGATTTTACTCTTACCAACTACAATTTCCAGGTTTCGATGACGGATGTGCTAAAAGAGTCGAAGATCGAAGTCGAAGAGGGCGACGATATCACTATAAACGTTTTGATAGAATTCAAAGGGACTTATGTCCAGATTAAGGTTCCTGACTGGAATATTAACAACGTAGGCTGGAAGTAAAGTATTTTTTTCTAAGGGATACAAGATTTTTATCCTGTAAATAATAGAATAAATGGCAAACAGACAAAGATATATGCGTACAATATTAACTGATTTCCGGATCAGATCGTTGTGTTTTTGTTTTTTCAGTTTAACTATTCTGGGATTTACTTCCTGTGATAAAAATACGGACGAAGAAATTAATGGGAATGAATCTGAATCCATTTTGGTTAAGATAGTAGCCTCAGTTGTTTCAGACACAAAGTCGGAGTCAGTTCCGGTTGTTGACGGAACTCCTGCTGTATTGAATAACGGATTACTGATATTCAGCAAATCGGACGGTACGATCGATACGGTCATGCAAGTCCTGCCGGGAATCTCAGGAGGGGGAATAATAGGGATCTCCGACCTTACATCTTCCACAGGGGTTAATATAAAGGATATGAAAAAGACCTCATCAAGGATCGATTTTTTCGGAAATGTTCCCTCCGATGTTGTATTGCCCGATACAGGGACAGATATCTCGATATTTATAAGCCTCCTTCAAAATATGTCTGTTTTATCGGACGCTTCCGGCGAAGTTAACAGAGTGGGTCTATATGCGCATGAGGCTATAAACTGGGCCGCAAGTAATCCGCGCGCGGAAATGGATGCGACGCCGATAGCGTCCCGGCTTGAAATCGTAAAATTTGAAAGGGATGCAGTACATATTGAAACCTTAGATATTGAAGGAATATTTATAAATAATTTTTATTCCCGGGCAAATCTTATGGGTGCGGTGGACGATGATGATATAATTTATTATCCGGCGACATCTGTATTTGAAGAGAACGGAGAATCTTATTATGCCACGCAGTATAAAGGGATTACATTCGATTACGACAAAAGTCCCTATGTTGCACAGCAGAACGGAGTAAATTACTACCCGATTACTTCCGGAAAAGTATGGGCCTATAATATTTATTCCGGGGAGGTTCCTCATATCGTGGTTAAATTTACTAATCTTACGGCTATACAGGATTATATAAATCTTATGGGTGAAGATCCCTTTCTGAAATATACGTACTGGTATCTGACGATTACAGAACTTCATGTTGGCGGACAACCTTTCGTCAATCTGGAACAGGGATACGTATATTCCATTCAAAATATTAAAGTATCGCCGGAAGATCTGAAGCCTATTCCGGAACCGGAAGACGAGATATTTGCTGATGTTCAGGTTAATATAGTTCCGTGGATTCCGGTAGATGCTTCAACGACCCTTCCTAATCTGCCATGGTAAGAAAATTAATAATTCTGATTATGTGTAACTTATATCATAGTTTTCATAATATTAAAAAAAGCTTATTACGATTGGCTTTAGTTTGTATATTTCTTCCGCTGATCCAGTCATGCATAAAAGAGTATCTTAACGGAATGGAAAATCCGGACGGTATAGATACCGAAGTTTCGATATCTATTTCAGTTCCTAATACTACCTTGCTTATTAGTAAAAGTCTTACTAAAGATGACGAAGAGACCGTTAATACTATTGAACTTCTTGTTTTCGATGCGTCCGGCAAGTACCTTTATACATCCAATGCGATCGATATTACGGTAAATTCTAACCCGGACGTGAGAGACTTCAAAGCAGTACTGAAAACGGGAACCGAGGATATCGTATTGCTGGCTAACTGCCGTAATTTGATCGGAGATTGCTTCCCTTCCGGAATTGCAGCAGGCACGGATAAACAAACTATTATAGAGCAGCTTACTCTGGCACTTGACGGCAAATGGATAACCGATAAAACGGATAACGATTACCGCAGTATCCCGATGTGGGGAGAGATTGGTACATGTACTATTACGGCAAGCACTACGCAGGTAGGCAGCAGCCCTTACGATATTCACCGTATGGTTGCGCGTGTGGATGTGACTACGTCGCTTCCGTCGCAGACCGATTTTAAACTTACCAGTGTCAGACTCTATTATTACAATGACACGGGAAGCGTGATTCCGGACGATACTGATTTCAGTTCTAATCTTCCCACTGTTCCTGGGATAGCGACCAAAGTAAAAGGACCTGTCGTTTATGACGGTACGGCAATCGCGGCTGATGCAAGCGGTAATCCGGCATGTATACGCGAGATATATCTGTTCGAAGCGGAAGCCGGAAGCAGGTTTAATCATCCGAACAATATGTGCCTTATAGTAGGAGGGGAGTATAACGGAATTCCTGGATTCTACCGCATAGATTTTCAACAGACTACCATGCAGGGTAAAAATTACCTGAATATCCTTCGAAACCATAATTATCAGGTTATTATTACGGATGTTATGGATATCGGATTTCCCGATCCTGATGAAGCGCTCGAAGCATTCCCTGTAAGTTTGAGCGCGCAGGTGATAGACTGGTCGGAAGATAACAGCGATGATATAAACATAAGTGGGAATTATATACTCAAATTAAGTACTGACGAACTGGTATTCTCTCCAGAAGCCGGAACGCAGTATATGTACATTTATACGAATCATCCCCAAGGCTGGAAGTTCGTGAGGGATAATTTTGTTCCGGATGTAAACTGGCTTACCATCTCTCCTGTTAACGGCATACAGGGAAATCTAACCAAGGTGGAGGTGACTGTGAATGAGAATACTGATGCCGGTATGCGCATATACGAAGTCCCTGTCATCGTGGATAATGTCAGCAAACAAATTATCTTCGCCCAACGAGGGACAGGAGATGTCGATCTCGAGGTCTTCGCAACACCTAATCCGATTCTTGTCGGTAAGTACCCGACACAGCCCATCACAATAACCGTGAGTACTTATCCCGTAGGTATTCCACTGTATTTCAATTATGAAGGAGATATTGATTGGGAACCCGGAGGATTTCCAACCGACGGAACGACCGACAGGGTGCTGTCGCTTCAGCCTAAGGGCAACGACACCGACAATGTGCTTACAGGCTTCCTGACTATTTATGTTAAGGATGCTGCCGGACATACTGCATCATGTGTGGTGGAAATACAGCAGGTAACCAAAATAGTCGGACTGAATACCGAACTTTATAATAAGTATTCCGCACAACCGGGAACTTATAAATTCAGGGTCGAATCGACAGTTCCGTGGCAGGTCAATTATATTTCCAATGGTTCCATATGGACTCCGAACTTTGGAATGGGTGTCCAGAATGCTTCTGCGTGGGCCGATTATAATTTTACACTCACTGGCAATCCGGACTACGAAGATCGGTCTGTGGAGGTATCTTTATATGCTCCGAGCTCCGGAGAATACGAGACTGTGGAGTTTATACAGGGATATAATCCTCCGTCAATTAGCGCTGACGATAACACAATCTATCTTCCGGCTGAAGGGGGGCAGAAGGTAACGCATAAATTCAAAGCGAATGCCGATTGGGTTGCGAACGTTACCTCCATATCCAGTACGAACTGGACCAGCTTATTTTCTACATTCAATGGTCCTTCTTCCGGAACCGGCGAAGGATGGAATATGGCTGAGTATACCATCGAACTGGAGACAAATGACCTGCCGGAGTCGGGATCGACCCCACCGCTCGCCGGACAACGAACCTATAACAACGCAATCACGGTTACCCTTCAAAACCACGCTCCGGTTACGGGGACTTACACTCAATATTTCAACATTGTGAGAGATATTCCTCCCGTCATCATTCCTTCACCCAACTCTTACCCGCAATACCGTGCCATCTACTATGGTAATCCGTATAATTATGGATCAACCTACAGGCTCGCAAACGAAACTTCCGATCCGGATTTTTATCACTATCTGATACCTGGCGGGGAACATATTCTATATGCCTACTTACAGGTGTTCACCAATACCGCTTTTACTTATTGGCTGGAATCGGATCCGACTAACAAACTATCGAGCGGTAGTATCACCAGTTCGCGTACTGTGAATCTGTCTCCCGGTTTTTTAATTCCGGCCAATACCGGTGTGAGTAACAGACTGGTGCGCATCTGCTGTCAACCGGACGGTTCATCCGAAATCTTTTATATAAATTTTGAACAAAAAGGTACGCAGGGTATCACGGTAGATATAATTTCACCTACAGTCGGCTCGACTATTCCTACAGGCGGAACTGAGATAAAATTCAGGGTGAACGATCCAAATAATGTTATGACTTCTACGCTTAATAATGTCACGGCGACATTGCTCGTAGACGGTCAGGTCGTCAACCTCGGTTTATACAGTTCAGGAATCAATTTTTATTCTCGATATACTGCGGCCGGTGAATATTCCCTTTATCTGGAACCGAACCGTAAGGCACCGTTCGAGATGAAGGATGTGGAACTTATTTGGTGTGTTTCCACAACATCCAATGAGTCGAGCACTAATGTGTGGCATACTATGTGCAGTCATTATGTCGCCGGTACTTGGAAGCAGGACTACCAGAGCCAGAAATTAAGTACCGGATATTATATCGCAAAAGGAAGTATCCAAAACTATAGCGGCATGGGGTATTATATACGGCCGTCGACTAACTGGACGACCGCTATGGGGATAGAAGATGACAAACTCAACAGCCTCTTTTTCAGTAATACGTCCGAATGGTACAATTACGCGGTCAGAAGCGATCTTTCGTCCGACGCCTTCTCCTGTGCGACATATACAGAGCCCGATATGCCGAACATGAAATGGAGGGTTCCGACTGTTGCTGAAATGAATGAAATGTATGCGAACCGAGCTGCGCTCGGATTCAAAATCGGATCAACCAATGGAAGTTACTGGACTGTTGAGGAGGTTTCCGCGGGGACCGAGACTATTTTCAATATGGATACAGGCCTTACTTCTGCATTCAATAAGTCGTCTGGAGGATATACCCGGTGTGTCTCCCGAACCACTACTATTCCTTAGATTGGTTATTTAATTTTAACGCGATAATTTAATGAACATGAAACCGTTCCTACATATATCATATAATTTAGCTCTCACAGCCATTCTGATTCTGACTTCCTGCACGAAAGATTCTCTCGAAGGAATTAACGGGAATGGCGGTATAGAAGATTTTACGGTGACATTATCTTTTCAACTGCCTGAAACGGAGGAAGTAGATACCAAAATGTCTTCGCACAGGAGACCGATATACAGGAACTGCTTATCGTGTGGTTCGAACAGAACGGGGATTATGTCCACAAGGCGGTGGGACTGGAACTGGATGGTTCCGGCTCGGTTAAAACCTGCCGTATTCTTATGAACGAAGGAATATACGATATTATGGTATTCGCGAACAGCGAGTCGTGGTTCAACACGATTTATCCGATGGGGATACCTTCCGGTACCACAATCGACCAGTTTGCTTCCGCGATGGTAGCTTCCGCTTTCCAGACATGGACCGGAACAACAATTCCTATGTGGGGTATCAAACAGGCGGTTACTATCGACAGGAACAACGATGCTGTCACCGGAATCAGTCTTGCAAAGTCTCTTGCGAGGATAGATATAAGCGTGGATGCTTCGGTCACGTCGATCTTCCAGATGGAAGAAGTGGCAATACATCGTAATTACCAGAAAGGACGACTGATCCCGGAGCTCGATACCGATTATTGGAATTTCTCTGCAGCTAAAGCATTGAAACCAAGCCTTCCGACCGGAGCGGATCTTGTGAACAATACAGGAAAAACGTTTAATGTTACCGGAGGAATTAATCTCAGCAACGAAATTTATGTCTTCGAAACCCCGGCGGGGGAGGATCTTAGTGATTCGTCTAACGACCAGAACGTGTGTCTGGTGATTAAGGGTAAATTCAATAACGGAGCTTCATCCTATTACAGGATAGATTTTAATAAAAATTCTTCTACGACAGCAGAGTATATAGATTTATTAAGAAATAATATTTATAAAATCACCATAAAAGGCGTCGATAGAGACGGTGCACCTTCTGCGGACGAGGCTCTTAGCGGTCGTCCGTCCAATATCGTTTATGATATATCAGAAGTAAGCAAGAGGGGCATGAACAATATTGCATGGAACGGACAGCATTACCTTATGGCCTCTATCGATACGATGTACTTTCACCGCAATGCAGGGAGTGCATCGCTGAGAGTCCAGACAAATCATGAATCCGGATGGAAGGTGTCCGATAAACCTGCATGGGTAACGGTAACCCCATCCTCGTCGGAATACACGGATGAATCTTTGGTAACTGTCACTGTTCAGCAGAATCCTTCCACGACAGCTATTCGGATCGGGCAGACAACGCTGATAGCCGGTGAACTCGAGCTTAAAGTAAACATTGAACAGTCGGAACTTGATGAATTCTCACTTACGGTCGATCCGTCCTCTCTCGTGTTCTATGCTGCCCCGACTGCACCAGCAACGGTAAATGTAACTACCGTACCTGCCGGACTGACATATACATTGACTTATAATACAGATGAAATTACGTGGGCAACCAAACCGGCGGGCGACTCTCTCTACACCGCGAGTTTCGACCTTCGTCCGGCCAATAATACATCTGGAAGACTTCTGGTAGAGGTACTGACGGTGTCGGTAACTCATTCCGACGGACGTGTATTACGTGAAGATATTTCGATCCGCCAATACTCGGATAATAATCCGTTCTCGGTGGTAACGGAATCGCCGTATCCGGCAATAGCTCAGACGGATGCGTGGCTGGATGTAACCAGTTCCCAGAATTGGTATTTTAAGCGCAGCATACCGTCCGGATTAGTGTCCTTCAACAGTTTGGGAATGCAGGCATCAGGTTATTCCCGCCAATATTTCACGATAACGGCAAACGACAGCTATACGGATCGTGATATAGTTTTTGTATTTTCTACATGGGACGACACTATTGAGCATGAAGAAACTATTGTTCAGGAAGGTGTGGTGCCGTATTTTTATTTTCATAACGAGACTATGTCCGATCTTTATGAACATACTTTTACCGGTGTTACCGGAGAGACGCATACTATCGGATTCGATCATAATTTCGCATGGAGATTCTCGGAGACAGGTATGGGTAATTTACTCGCCGCATCGTCTCATAGTCCGGGAACTATATATCCGTGCGCGGTCATCAGCGAAGGGCATCAGGAAACTCTTAGCTTCCGGTCGGTGGATTATACTAACCGCAGCGGTATGCCTGCAGCAGGTACAGTAATTACTGCCAGCGCACAAATTTATAGTGAAAATACTAATTCTTATCCATCATCGTTGAAAGGAACGATAAATTTAAAACGAACGATTTCTACTGTCTTCGATCTTGTCAACCCCACTGCATCTTCGGTCGGCGATATTCCCCGCACAGGAGGTACTGTGACGCTTACGGGAGGTTCGAATGACAGTTGGTATATGTATGCGGTTCACGAAGGAAATACCATAACCAGTAGTGTGGTATCTCAGGGATCTTATTACGAAACTAATTCCGTTACTGTTACGATTCCTGAAATTACGAGCTTCGGCTCCGGAACAGATGTCGATATTTATTATCATTATGATGGACAGAATTACTTCGTAACAACTTACAGACAGGATCAGTATCATATAACGGTTAATTCTGCCCGTGGTTCTCACTCCAATGGTTATCTTTACGGTGTGGGCGATGTGTTGACGTTCAATATCGAAGGAAACTATCCTGCTCTTCAATTACGCGTGGTGGAACGTTCCGGTGGAACGGCGCCGTCACAGATCATATCCGTATCAGCTGGAACACGGGAAACCGGTCTCACTTTTGATATACCTATGAGTGATGAAACAAACCGCAATAAGGTATTTGTGATAGAATATTCCCCTGATGGCGGCATAAATTGGACTGCGTTAAATAATATAACAAGTCAATATCCTCCCAATTATTTCGATAGCAACCGGTTCTACGCATTAAATTATGCTGATAATGTAGGAGTTACGACTATGACCTGGGCTGAGGCGATGGGTATAGATACTCACTACAATAATGCTTCGTACTACAATTCTTATGGTAATACCGACCGCGATAATCCTTCGTATACCCCTACCGAAGCAACTGGCTGCGGTTCTTATACCGAACCGGTATTTTACAGTAATAGTTGGAGGCTTCCTCCTCCGCAATATGTATCGAATATGCTTAGGCTTCAGGCCAACGGCGATTATAATTTCGGTATAAGCGAAGGACAGAAATTCCTTACATCACATGATAACGGAATGAACAGAACCCGGGTATACTGGCTTGAAAACGGACAAATAATGGAGGACGATAATGCGGATAAAAACGATGTTTATTATGTCAGGTGTATATATCGCTCTAATTAATTCGTATAATTGGCTTTAGTTGGTAAAGTTTGCCGGTATCCCATTTAAAAGCCGTAACTATCAGTTACGGTTTTTAAATTCTGTTATTTTCTTAGTTATAAATAATTTCATACTATAATAAGTGCTGTTCACTGCGTCGCGGTTACAGTTTATCAGGATAATTTTAATACCGATTCCCGTTGGAGATTAAGTCTTAGGATAAAAAAAGAGCTACGAAGTAAATCGTAACTCTTTAATTTTAAAGTCGGGGTACCAGGATTCGAACCTGGGACCCCCTGCTCCCAAAGCAGGTGCGCTAACCGGACTGCGCTACACCCCGTTCTTTCTCAAGACGGCACAAAGATAATAATTAATTTTTATTTGCCAAATATTTTTAAAATTATTACCAATACTTTGGAACGCGGAATGATGGAAAATAATTGAGTCAGTAGAGTTACCCCTGATATAAAACGGATTATTCCAAAATTAAAGTATAATAAATATATTCAGGGATATTGTATTTCTCCGCCCATAATTCCGGGG
>Ga0192239_1307_pt1 | contig 9620 bp, 10 predicted proteins | sample Koala_Koa27_G3_FD_131231 | JGI IMG/M metagenome (GOLD analysis project Ga0192239, IMG submission 131231) | Enriched cells from koala feces incubated with labeled cellulose particles, San Francisco Zoo, California, United States - Koala_Koa2-7_G3 ... | reverse complement strand
CTATAGTGTTAAATCATTATGTATCTACATTTGCCACACTCATTAATTATAAAGCATCTGCTCAGGTTAGCAAAGGTGATATCGACGGAGTTATTGAAACACGCCGTTATCTGATTGCAGCACAAGATTCACTGGACAATGCTTTCTCGGCCAACCAGCTGCAACAGGTGAAGGAGATTTATCATATTGATGATCTTTTGCTGGAAAAGCAGAAAATAAAAGATACCAATTATAAACGAGGCTTCTTATTCTTGATGACTCTATTGGTTTTGATGCTTCTGTTTTATCTATATACGCGCTATCTGTTCCGGAAAATAGCCGTAGCGGAGAAAGTAACCGCAGATGCGGCGATGCAGGCAGAAGCGGACAATGTCACTAAAGATCGTCTGCAATCAGAGATTAGCCATGATATACGTACTCCGTTAAATGTAGTGGTAGGTTTTGCCGAGCTATTAACAGAGTCAAAAGAACTGGCTCCCGAAGCCAAAGTGGAATATGGCAAGATGATACAGGAGAATGCAGAAAATCTGCTGAAGTATGTCAATAGCATTCTGGAACTTTCCCGTTTGGAATCCGGTAAAACAAAATATAAACGTGAAGAATGTGAAGTCATGTCACTGTGTCGCAACGGAGTTGATTTTGCCAGACGGGTAGGGAACGGACGTTTGGCTATCCGATTAGATACGAATATCCAGAGTCAGATGATATGTACGGATGAAAACTGGTTCTCTACATTGCTTTCCAGTCTGCTGGTGCCTGCAGAGAACGATAAAAATTCGTATAACATTGTTGTTCGCATTCGTTATGATAAAGAAAAAGGTATCATAACCTTTAAAATAATCGGTACGCCTCTTGCCAAGTCACGCTTTGAAAATAAAACGACTTTGATTCGTCATGAAATCAATGCGCATTTTATCCATGCTTTCGGAGGCATTTACAAGGTACAGTCGGATACACATGAAGGACCGCTAGTCATCTTCACATGGCCGAAAACGGGTAATTAGATTTTCAGTTGAATGATTCCTCCATAAGGTGTCAGGGCGCTGAATGCCTCTTCCGGTTTGATGGTTCCTGCATAGAGTTGTGCACAAATCAGTACGCCACCATGTGCGAAGATGGCAATTTGTGCGTATTCTTTTTCTTTCAGCTCGTCCAGGAAACTGGCAACACGTTGATATTGCATGGCAAATGATTCTCCGTTTGTTGCAGGTACATTCATATAATCGGCATACCACTCTTTCAATCTCGGATCACTTATTTCATCAAATTTCTGCATTTCCCAATCTCCGAAGTTTATTTCCATAATTCGTTTATCACGCTCGGCGTCTGGGTATCCACAATAGGTCGCGAGTCGTACGCAACGGGATAAAGGACTGGTATATACATGATCGAAATCCCTGCCTTGCGGACGGTAAGCTTTCAGATTTTCAGAAGTAATGGCGGCCTCTTATTCGAAACTGTCACGCAAGGGGACATCCGATTGTCCGTAGCATACTCCAGGAGGGACGTCGACTGAAGTGTGTCTGATAAATGTAACTTCCATAGGATGATTATTTTAAATAAGCATTGATAAAGTCAGGATTACCGTACCTGATATGTGCATATAGCAAGATAACGGCACCCAGATAGAATGATAGTTCGCAAAGCAGGAATGCAGCTCCGCAGCAGTCTCCCGTATAACCTTGAAGACGACGTTTCATCAATCGGTACAGGAAGATAAATGTGAGAATCGGGCAAAGTGTAACGGGCCAGAAATCTATCGGCAGAAATAATACGATGGGTAAAAGTCCACAGATGAATCCTGTCAGCAATTCTTGCCAGGTCATACGGTCGTACACAACTTTCGCCTTGCTGTCTTCCTCTTTTCGTGCATAAGGCAAATAGTTGATAATTTGAGATGCACAGAATTTAGACCAGCAATCGCCGCAAATGACAAGGGCACAGATTAACTTTAACGGTAGATTTTCCAAGAGTAGAAACAATAATAGGAAATAACCTATCAATCCTATGACTCCATAGCTTCCTATCTGAGAGTCTTTCATGATGGCAAGTGTGCGCTCTTTGGTTGTTCCTCCACCGAAGCCGTCGAAAAAGTCGGCCAATCCATCTTCGTGTAGGCAACCAGTGATGAGCAGACGAGATAAGATAGCAAGCAACCATGCGATAGATATGGGCAGCACCTGAGCAGTCACCCATAGAACACCGACCATGATACCGCCCGTCAACCATCCGGCTAATGGCCAGTAGGGAACGATGCGCTTGAAATACTTTGCCGGGACTTCTTTGATCCTCCAGAAAGGAAGGCGTGTGAAAAATATGAGTGCTGCGAGGATTTTCATATCGTTAAAAATACTTTGTTATGGATGCATGTGCAAAGTTATCCATTTCATTAATCATGCGGATGGCGGATTCTACAATGGGATAGGCGCAAATGGCACCTGTTCCCTCGCCCAGACGTAATCCAAGATTCAGCAGTGGCTTTACTTCCATGTTGTCGAGCAACAATTTATGTCCGGTTTCGTCTCCACAATGACCAAAGATGGCGTAATTCATAACCTCGGGATACAGTTTGGCAGCAGCCAGAATGCAGTTCGTCATGATGAAACCATCTACCAGGATAATCATGCCTAATTCGGCTGCCTGTAGCATGGCACCTACTGCCATAACCATTTCCAGTCCACCAAAGTAACGGATGATGTCACGCGGTGATCCGTCTCCTTTATAATGATCCAACGATTGTTTCAGCACTTCGTATTTATGGCGAATGCCGGCATTATCCAGTCCGCTACCTGCTCCTACACATTGTTCTAAAGGTATTCCGGTGAAACAGGTCATCCACATGGACGAAGAAGAGGTATTCCCTATACCCATTTCTCCAAAACTGAGCACATTACTTCCTTCTTCATGGCAGCGGCGTACCACTTCTGCACCGCGTTCCAGGCAAAGCTCCATTTCTTCTTCCGTCATGGCTGCCTCATGCAGATAGTTTCGCGTACTTTTCCGTACTTTCATATTGATAATACCCTTGTCGTATGGTAAATTATAATCTACACCGGCATCTACTATTTTCAGGGTAAATCCATGTTGGCGGCATAGGAAGTTCACTCCTGCACCCCCATGTAGGGAATTACTGATCTGTTGCCAGGTAATTTCTTTTGGGGAAAGGCTGACCTTTTCTTCTACTATGCCATGATCGGCAGCAAAAATAATATTTTGCGGATGTTGCAGGGTGGGAGACAGCGTCTGTTGTATCCAGCCTATCTGTAAGGCCAACTCTTCAAGAGTACCCAATGAACCTTTCGGTTTAGTTAAATTATTGATTTTATCAATCAATGCCGGGCGGATACTCTCGTCCGGTCGTACGATTTTAAATGTTTTCATCTGTTTATCGTTTTATCACTCTATCACTTTACTACTCTATTGCTCTCTCATTTCACCTTCACCTCTATCCCTGATACCATCAGCCATACTTCATCCGCATGCTCGGCAATGTATTGGTTCATCCATCCTTGCATATCTGTAAATTTGCGCTGGATTTCATTATCCGAAGTAGCTCCCATACCAATTTCATTGGTGACAAAGATAAAAGTGGCATCTTGCTTTGTAAAGCGGTCGAATTCTTTCTTGGCAGCTTCCAAGGCACTGTCAGTATCTGCATTTACATCAAAAAAGAAGTTTGTACACCATAAGGTTACGCAGTCTATCAATACAGTTCGCCCGGATAATTGATGACGGCTTAACTGTTTTTCTTCTTCGATGTTTGTCCATTCCGGTCCACGTCTTTGCTGATGGCGGATGACGCGTTGCCGGAATTCTTCATCCCAGATGCGTGCAGTAGCAAGATAAACGGGGTTAGGAGAGAGGCTTAGTGCCAATTTTTCCGCATGGCTACTTTTACCTGAGCGTGCCCCTCCGGTGATTAGTATGATTCGTTTCATGGATTTTTCACTTTTGTGGCTGTAAAAGTACATTTTTATTTTTGAATATAAAAAACTTCTTTTACCTTTGCATCGTCTTTTAAAGAAAGCAATGCGGCAGTAGCTCAGTTGGTAGAGCATCAGCTTCCCAAGCTGAGGGTCACGAGTTCGAACCTCGCTTGCCGCTCTTTTGAAAATGAGGGAGTTACGGTGCTGTAACTCCCTCATTTTATATATAATTCTTGTTTGCTTTTATGTAATAAAGTACATTTGAGGACAATAAACTCCCCCATTTCGGGTCAAATCTGGGGCAATTTTTGCAATGCAAAAAATATTATGACAATCGTTAAATATTACTTGGATATTTCTATTTATAATGCCCATATGCAGATAATACAAGCACTACTACTATATCGTCTTTGATACGATAAACAAGCCGGTGTTCATCATTTATTCTTCGTGACCAGGTTTCCTCTTTGTAATGTTTCAGCATTTCAACCTGCCCGGTACTAGTAGAAGGATGTTGTTTCAATTCCAGAAGAAGTTTCTCAAGTTTCTTTAATAATGGCTTATTACCACTTTTCTTATGTTTCTGAATATCATTCAGTGCCTCTTGGGTAAACTCCAGTTCATATTCGATCATAAATCAAGCAATTTTTTAAGATCATCATTAGTTGATACTCTTAATACCTTACCTTCTTTAGCTTGCTGAATAGAGCGATCTATCTTTTCGTAGAACTCTTCCTCTGTCATACAAACATCACTACTTGTCACGGGAACAAGCTTATAAGAACGATCTTTGCCTCTTTGAACAATTACCTGTTCTCCATTATCAACCGAATCGAAATATTTCTTTTGGTTATCTCTGAATTCTCTGCTACTTACTATTAACATGATTGCATTGGTTTTAATTGATACAAAGATAGTGAAATTTTCTATGGGTACAAAAATGGTACATTGAATTATTGATATTTAAATAATGAGAAAGAGTTATCGCATGCTCCAAATAGACTTTATATAGTGAATTTGTTTTTGCAACATGATAGTAGATAAGGATATTTGTGATACCTTGTAACATTTGTTACAAATTCTATCTTAGAATAGCACTAATTTTGCATTAATCAATTTAAAAAAATAAATGAGATATGAAAACTAATACAACATTTGCGTATGCAACAGTATTTAATATCGCTGGAGAGGTAGACTATGCCAGTGGTGGAATAGTTAGTAAACAGATTATTAAAAAATCAGGCAGGAAATGTAACTCTATTCTCTTTTGATAAAGAACAGGGGTTAAGTGAACATACAGCACCTTTTGATGCTCTGGTACAAATTCTTGATGGGAAAGTTGAAATACATGTCGGAGGTATCCCTCACAGACTGAAGGCAGGTGAGATAATCATTATGCCGGCTAATGTCCCCCACGCATTACATGCAGTTGAACGTTTCAAGATGTTATTAACTATGATAAAAGGAGAAAACAATGAGTGAATTGGTCAATAGTTCAAAAGAAAAGACTTACTCAACACCTGATCCTTTAATTGTATAATGATAAAGTGCCTGAACAAGTAAAAGAAGGCTTGATTCAGGTACCATATTCCATTCCATACAGCGAGGTAGTGTAAGTGGAGTAGCAACTTATAGCAGAGGGACTTCCCGAAGAGGAGGTTTTGTGTTTCTGCAATATACATACTGCCGTGCTTGATGGGAGTATAGATACATCTGCTGCTAAAACCGTTCTCGATGGACAATACATTTTCTAAGAAAGATGGGCTTGTAATTGATTTTTTAGGGCAGGAGAGAGCTTTTGTACCATTGCAATTAAGGCGCTGATCAATATTTATATCTATTAACTATCTATTAATCTGCTTCAAGCTGTTCGTCGAATGAATGGTTATGCGTATTGTGCCCTGAAACCATATAAAGGCCGTATTCCCCCTTAATGACTTACCTACTACACTAAATTCTATATGTTCTATTCTAAAATATCAAGATTCTTTTCGTTTATATTTATTGGAGCATTTCTATTAAGCTCAAACTTTCTTATCGAAAAATGAAGGCTCAAACAGGATAATTACAAAGGGAAACTTATCGGAAAGAAAATCAGTCAATTTAACGCTCTTTTTTTTCTCCTTTTTAGTAAATATATGATGGAAGAAACGATTAAAGTAAATCTTAATTGTGAAATTGTCTATATATACAATTTATATGTCTGTATATACATAATTAGTCGAATAAAGTCACTTAGATTTGCAGCCCGAAATTTTATTAACCACTGAAAATTAATAGAATAAGTATTATGCCCAAACTGAAACTAAATAAATCCCGATTGTCTGTAATATCTATTATCATGATATTACTTTTCGGCATATCGTTTTGGGGGCATGCTTCAGTATCCTCTAATGGCGGATCAGAGCAGCCACCACATTTTATTTTTTACTTTGCCAATAATAGTTCGCTCCTTATGCGTGACTATTATACCAATCAGGCTGCTCTTGAAAAACTAGACAAGATGTTGAATGAACCTGATTGTATTGCCAAAGTAGATTCGATATTAATCTATGGTAGTGCATCTCTTATAGGGAACTTTCAAGTCAACTCGCGTCTTGCTTATGAACGTGCATGGGCGTTGAGAACATATATCAGATGGAAACACCCCGGAGTCTATAATGATAGAATAAATGTCTTACCATCTGTGTTTAATTGGGATGTTTTAATAGATCTGATTCAAAATGATCCGTTTGTTCCTAACAGAGAAGAAGCTTTAAATATATTGAATTCTTCTATTGATAATGAATTGAAGGCCACTCAAATAAAGAGGTTGGGTAGTGGTAATACGGGCGCTTATATGACTAAAAGCTTTGCGAGATATATGCGCACTGCAACAAGTGTAATCTTCTGTATAAAAGAGAAACAAGAAGAGATAAAGGAACCGGAAATCAATAAAGAACAAAATGACTCAGTGCCTGTAGTGCTTGAGGAAGTTGAAGAAATTATAGTTGAGCCTGAACACTTTCCGGAAGTTGTTCTTCCGGTAGTAATACCTCAGCAAAAAATGTATAAGCCTCTTTTTGCACTGAAGACTAATCTTGTATTTGACTTGTTATCAGGTCTCAATGTGGAAGTTGAAGTGCCTATCGGCAAACACTTTTCATTGGCAGGTGAATGGATATTTCCCTGGTGGCTGTGGGAAAAGAAGCAGTATGCACTCGAAATTCTGAATGGTAATTTAGAACTGCGCTATTGGTTGGGTAACCATACGAGGGAGAATTTGATGACCGGATGGTATATAGGAGTTTATAGTGGTGTCGGGCTATATGATGTGGAATGGAAAACTAAAGGCTACCAAGGAGAATTTATAATTCCGTTTGGACTGTCCGGAGGCTTTGCACATAAGATTTCAAAGAACTGGAGGTTAGAATATTCTCTAGGTGTGGGTTATCTGACCAATAAGTGCAGGGAATATATTCCTCATAGAAGTGAATATGACGGCGAATGGCATTTGATTAAGCAGAAAAGTGGAAGATCTACCTGGATTGGCCCTACCCGCCTAAAGGTATCTTTGATATGGATGATTAATCAGAAATATAATAAAAAGCAAGAAATGAAGTAATGAAACTCTTATATTTTAAATACAATATTGTGGTTTGGAGTGTATTGCTTTTGCTCTTTTCCTGCCACCGTCGTCCTCTGGAAGAACTATATGAAGACACAGCTCTTATTCCGATAGGGACTGTATGGACACAGGCTGATATAAAACCACAGAATGTTACTGCTCTGTTTTATAGCCAAGATGATGGAAGATTGGTATTGGAACATCGATTCGAGAATACTCCGAGACGCATTCAGACATACGCAAGTATACCTGCCGGTAAATATACTATTGTGATATTCAATGAACTTCGTGGGCAGATTAAAGGGGTAGGCATTCGGGGATATGAAAATTTTTCTAATCTTGAGGCATATGCTATTCCTAATCCTAATGCAACCAACCGGAGCAATGGTAATTCATATGTATATGAGCCGGATATATTAGCTTCAGTGATGGTTTATGATTTTGAGGTAACGAATGAAATGATCAGTTATTCTCATTATTATTCGAATGGTGAGGTGATAGACCAACCTATTAAAGAGACCATTGAAACGCTTGTTGGATTGATACCTTTGCGTAAAGTGCATAAGTTTAATATCATAGCTCATGTGAAGGGATTGATTAATGCTCGTATGCCGGCATTGGTTGATTTGCGTGGAATAGCTGAGTCGTATAACCTGAAAGGTGATAAGAATACCTGGACTGCTGCTACCCAACAGTTTACGATGAACAATAGAATGTATGATAGCGGATCAAAGAAAGATGGAGTTATTTCGCAGACTATTTACACTTTAGGGCTCTTGGGGGAAAAACCATCTGAAACGAGTGTACATAGTGAATCACCCGTTCAATTGGACTTTTTGTTTATGTTGGTTGATGCACAAAAGACTCTTGTCCGCCAACTGGTTGATGTAACTTCTTTAATACGTTTCCAAGCTGAAACTTATAGTGCTACTACATTCAACTTATATATAGAACTACCCGATCCCTTACCTGATGTTACCCCGGAAGGTAGTGGAAATTCTGGGTTTGAGACAGGGTTGATTGATTGGGACTTAATAGAAGTTCCTCTGAGTGCAAATTAGTATTTAATGTAAAAACTATTTTTATTGGAGATGTAAAAACGCGATTTATGAAAAGTTGGATGGTTTATAATTGAAATAGCCCTCCGTATTCTCAGTTGTTCGCAAGGCAAAAACTGATTGATGTAAATAACTCTATTATTAGTAATTAAAAGAAAAGTAAAAAATGAAGAAGATTATTTTTATGGCAGCAACTGCTATAGCTTTTGCAGGTTGCTCACAAACAGAACTTGACGAAAATTTTGTTGGACAAAAAGAAATAAAGTTTTCGAATTTGAATGATAAGATAAATAGTCGTGCTGCGAATGATGCTAAAGACAATTATGTGGTTTATGCAGCATGGAGTGGTGGAGATACCAGTTGGTTTATTAATGGAGATGAGGTGAATGGTACAAATGATACGCCAACAGGCACATATCACTGGCCTGCTACTGGGAGTATCGATTTTTATGCATGGGCTCCGGCAACGGTTATGACAACGGCTTCATACCCAAACTTAACTATTAACTATACAGTTCCTACTGCTGCAAATCAAGATTTTACAATTGCTGCTCCTCGAACAGGGCAGACTTCGACTACGAATTCCGGTGTAGTTTCGCTTGAATTTGCTCATATGTTGTCCAAAGTCAGTGTCACGGCTGTATTAAATCAAGATTTATTGGATGCAGGTTATGCGCTCAATACCGATGGTCTTATAGCCGATTTAGGTGTGGCATTGAATGCAGGTACCATAAACCCGAAAGATGGTACTCCTGCCTGGAGTGCTCCTAATGGTACAGCTACTAAATATTCAAGTGCTGCTTCTTATATGATCATGCCTCAGAGTTCTGTAGACTGTACAGTGCGAATCAGAGGTGGTATTAAGATAACAAAAAATGGAGCTGAAATTTATGATGGTGATTTGAGTACATATACAATTGAAACTGATGATATAACCGGCAATCAATTTGAAATGGGTAAACATTATATGTTAATTTTGACGATTTCTGATAAATCGACCGGAGGTGGTGGAACAGATCCTGAGAATCC
>Ga0192239_1306_pt1 | contig 9620 bp, 9 predicted proteins | sample Koala_Koa27_G3_FD_131231 | JGI IMG/M metagenome (GOLD analysis project Ga0192239, IMG submission 131231) | Enriched cells from koala feces incubated with labeled cellulose particles, San Francisco Zoo, California, United States - Koala_Koa2-7_G3 ... | reverse complement strand
TCTCTTTCATTAAATAGCGTTTGAATTAACGGCACACAACACATAAACGCCTGTTTCATTGAAATTGTTTTCAAGTGTTTTTCTTTCATACGTTTTTCTTGTGTCGTGTCCTTGCACGTTTCCGCTATAATAAGGGTTGCTTGTGTTACAATCGCTTGCAATTCTTTTATTGCGTCCGCATAACTGTATAAAACATCAATAGAAAGATAAACCGTTATAACGCCTGTTCTATAACTTTCTACCCTGTCAATGAAATAATATCTATTCAAATCGGGTATATAAGCATAGTTTAGAATTGTGTATAAATCCATGCTATCGGTTGCAATTTGCAAAATAGGGTTTATAACATTAACCTCATTTCTAAAATTTCCTTCAAACATGGTTTCATTTTCAAGGCTTTTAACAAGTCTTTCTTTCTCACTACTGCAAGAATAAAAATATATTTCCATGCTGTCAACCTCACTTTAACAATTCATTTACTTTTGCTTGTACCTCTGTATACAAATCACTTAACATAGCTTTTCTTGTTTCGCCGTTTCCAAACTTTCCTTCAATAACCATTTTCGCAAGTAATGTAATATAATTACTTGTTTTGCCGTAAAGTTTAGCGTTTACCATATCTTGCACAACCTCGTATAATTCACCTAAAGCCGCTTTGCGTGTGCTACCGTTTCCATAAACGCCTTTAATAGTATCATCACGCATTGCTTCAAGAATTGCTTTACTAATATACAAAGTTTCGGTTGCGCTTGTTACGTCTAAATCTTTGCACAAATTATAAATTTGTGTACCATAATTAGAACGTGTGGTTTTTACGCTGTCGGACTGATTAGCGGGTTTTTCATATCCTGTTAAAACGCTATCACTTGCCGCTTTTATTTCAGTTGCATTTTTCAAATTATTGTAAACTGTTTTATAACTGCTTGCAAGTTCTGAAAGACAAAAGCCAACTTGCGCCGTTTCATTTCCAATACTAACGCCCAAATTTTGAACGTATGCAAGCAACTTTTTCTTGCGTGTGCTATACGTCCATTGACATAACCCATATCCTGCACTATCGCTTGAAAACTTTGTATAGCTACCGTTATCAACCGCCGCCGTGTATTCGCCATCTGTCATACCTAAAGACTTTTCATAACTATTTTGCAAGTTATTTGATTTCAATGCGCTTTCTGCATACATATTTCCCATTAACGCCGCTACGCCGTATTTGTTTTGAATATCTGTATATAACAGTTTCCAAATATTTTTCATGCTATCGCTAATTGTAATCGCCATAATTAAAACCCTCTTTCTATAAATTCAAGTGTAGTCAACTACAACCATATTTCAAATTGTAGTTGACTACACCGTTATTTGTTACGCCTTTGCGCTGTCTGCTACATAGAACACAACAAAATTTTCGTTCAAATCGTTAAAACTGCCACAATCCATTTTATAGAAATTGTTATAAAACTCTCCCTTTGGATTATAGTTAGTAGTAACACGCCTGTCAAGGTTAGTAACACCGCAACTTTCCCTGTCAAACATAATTCCAATAATACCCGTCTGTTCTACGGTTGCGCCGCTTGCCGTTGTAGCCATAACCTTTGAAACGGAGTTGAAAGAATAATCAACGCCGCTACCCTGCCAATACGGAACGGTTTCACAATTTGGCAATGCTACATATTCATTATGGAAAGTGTCAGACTGCAAATAACTGTTTGCCGCCGCCTTAAAATCGGACAACATAACAATTCTAAGCATATCGCCGCTTGTAAATCTATCCTTGCCGCCAATATTGAAAAGTGTGGAAAGAGTACCAAGGCGGTCAATATACAACGCCATTTGCATAGACGCATAACGGATAAATTCTTTGTCAGTCATAGCCGCCGCCGCTTTCAGACTTGCGCCAAACTGATTATTATAACCGTCAAGCAAATTAACCGCTTTAATACCTGTAGTGTCGGCGTTGATAGTTTCAGCAATCATATTGTTTAGAGTTCTCATAATAAGGCTATCAACCTTGACTGTAAAAGACTTGTCAACCGCATTGTAAAGCATAGAAATAAAGCTATTAACTTCACTTGCGCTTGCAAAACTTTCTTTAACCTGTCTTTCAGTAAAAGACATATCAATTTCAAAAGTAACCTTGTTATTGAAAAACTTATTGCTAACAGTCGGCTTATAGAAAATATTAGGGCTATACTCTGTTCCGTCCTCAAGTTCCCATGATTTATTTTCTACGGCATCGGGCAAATCTGCGGTTACTTTCTGAACAACCGCCCCATAATCCCAACTATCCATTAGAATTGATGGTACTTTGCCGCTATAAGGGCGGCTAACAAAGATAACCTTTGCAATCCTGTTTACAAGCGTTTTTACATAGTTATCAACGGATGTATTATCAAACAATTCCGTTCCCACGTCAACAATATTTGACAAGTCCTCTTCTACAACGCCGGTTTTTCCGAGAATTTCGCTTGTTACGTTGTTCATAATGTCATAAATCTGATTAACTTTCATGGTTTTAATACCTCTACTTTCTTTTAATAAATTGATAATGTGATATACTGCATAACATCGTTAAACACTATATCTATGAAAGATAGCTTTCTTGCTTCAATTTCCTTTAGCATAAGTTCACTAAAACTTGTGTTCCCGTTATTACCTTTAATAACGGTTTTCCCACTGTTCGCCCTATTCGTTGAATTAGCGTTTTCAGTGTTCGTTAAGTTTTCTTCGCTGTCGCTTGCGCTATCGGAATTAAAAGCATAAATGCTATTTTTCGTTGTGGTTGTTCCGTTGCTGTCAGTGGTTGTTTCTTCGTTTTCCGTTCTTTCGGTTTCCCTATAATAAGGGTTTATAGCGTCATAATCTGAAAACATAACATCGTGAATTTTCAACCAATTTTCAGAATATCGGTTAATAATCAATTTTACAACGGTTTCTAAACTATCTGCATTTGTTAAAATCGGGGCGGCGTATCTCATAGCACACTTGTTATAAAAATCATAGTCAAGCGTTGCGCCCTTTATATCATCAAATAGGGAATTGAAAAGGCTTGAATTTTGTGTTTCAAATTCTGCAAAAATTCCCTCACTTATTGTTAGAAAATCTTTAATTCTTTTCATCGTCTTTTTCTCCGTCCGTTTCTGTTTCTGTTTCGTCCGTTTCGGTTTCCGTTTCGGTTTCCGTTTCGGTTACTGTTTCGGTTACTGTTTCGTCTGTTTCCGTTTCGTCTGAAAAGTTATCCACATTTTCCACAAAGTTATCCACATTGTTATTTTCCATGCAATCGGAATTTGTGTTAGTATCAACAAAAGCTGTTTCATGCTCGTTTTCTTCATGGGTTGCTTTCCATGCGCTGTTGTAGTCAACTACAATTTCAGTTCCAAACATAGCATTTATTTTTTTGATTGCATTAACTCTTTCAGTATACATTGCGTCAATTAAAGGTAAAATTGCGTCAATGTTTAACGCCGCTTCACTCTCTGAAAGTCTTTCACGCTTCATATTATAGTTTGCTTGCAATCCTATTTCATTCAAAAAACTTGCTTTGTAATACTGCATTTGTTCAATGAATTGTGTTATATAATTGCTATTGTTATTTGTCGTTGACTGCATTTTCACGCCGTCAAAAAACGCATTATCGCCAACTATTGAAAAATCGCCGTCAAGCACTTTTGACAAAAATAGTTCTGCACTTGCTTTTGTTTTATCGTCTGGCGCACTAATTAACATCGGTATTCTTAACAGTATCGCCGCCATATTCAAAGAAATATCGGTATCAACCATTAACACGCCGTATTTTTCAAACAACGGCAAAAGCCCACTACAATTAAAATCATTCTTGCACAAAATACAATCTTTATCAATGGTATATGTTTTTGAAATATTCAAACCGACATTTGAAATTGTGTATTGTGTGGGATTTTCATAAACGTCAACTTCTCCACTAAAGCCGCCGTTGACGGCATACAAACCGCCCTTTTCTTCAATTATAATACAATGCCCTTTTAACTGCAAAAGTTTTTCAAATTCGTTTGCGGGTATGGTATCGGGTAAACCCTCATAATGAAACATACCAACGGTTTTATTAAATGCGTTTTCTAAAAAGTTGCGCAACGCATAATCTTTATTTTTAACGTATGTTTGCGCTTGCTTATATGCAATATCCTTGAAACGCTTTCCCATTTATGCAACCTCACTTTCTGTATACCTTTATACTATCATATATTATAGCACTTTACACCGCTAAAGTCAAGGCGGTTTTTGTAGCCAACTACAATTATTTTGCAAATTGTGATACTTCGCTTTGCCTAATATAATTTCGTACAATTTCGCCAACCTCATTATTTTGAAAGAAAACTTTTTCTAAAGCAAAATATCTTGCAATCTTTCTTGTTAGCGGCGTTGTTGTTTCAAGCAATCGCCTTTTATAGTTTGCTTGCGTGTGATATTCCAAACTATAAATTAAATCTTTGCTATCATTTTGAAACGGCGTTGTTTTTTCGTGAATATAAATGTAATTATCATTTTGATTAGCTATAACCTCACATTGCAAAATGTTTGTTCCAAATTCAATAAAGAAAGTAAACATTATGTCTTTCTTGTCAAATTTTTCTGTCAAGTGTGGATATATAGCCATTTCCCATGCGCCGTTAATAATCATTTTTACTGCTTCGGAATTATCAAAAGCAAAATATTTATTTGACGGCTTATTTTTATTTGTGCTTGCGGCGTATTCAACCGCTATTTTTAAGGTACTGCCGAAACGGTATAAATCAATAGTGCCTTGTTCCATGCTATCAGCGTGTTTTAATCCCATTTCTTGAAAATAGGGGTTGTATCTGTTTACGGCATTCCCTAACATGAAAATTTTTACATTGTTTCTATCTCTAATAATCGTTGAAAGAGTATTCATAAACAATATAAATTCATCGGGTAAATAATAACGGCGTGTCAAAAATTCATCAAACAAAACCGTTGTAACATTCGGAAAACTTGCGCTTTTATCGTGTTCAACCTCTGAAAGAGAAAAAGAAAAAGCAAGCGGAAATTTTCGGGGTATATGCTTTTGTGTGTCTGTATCAAAATTAGACAAGTACCATTTACCATTGCTAAAAATAATTTCTGTGTATTCGCCGTTTGTTGCTTTTTCAATTTCGCCGTTTTCTTGCAAAGCATTAAAAAAGGTTTCCGCCCTCTTTCCTTTTATATCCTCTTTCCAACGCCTAACAATAGCCATTTGATTTTTATAGCCGCTGTTTGCGTATTCCTGCAAGCCATACAACAAAACACTATAAGTTTTTCCGTTGCTTCTTTCTCCAAATACAATATTATAATCTGCCTTTTCTTTTAGAATATTGCGCAAACTATAATAACCGTTTTCGGTTGTTTCATGTGAAACATTTGCTTTCTTTCTTGCCATTGTTTAACCTCTCTTTCTTTGTAGTTGACTACAATTAAAATTCAATTTGTCTAACGCCTTTTAGATATGCTACATATTGCGCCGCCATACTTAAATTATATTCGGTTGCTTCAAGATGAACACTTGATTTTTCATCATAAGCGGCGGTTATTCCTAAATAATCGGTTAAAATGCCTTGCTTTTCATCGTCAATATATGTGTGCAAGTTTTTCCCACTTTTGCCGCAAGGAATACATAAATTTTCATCAAACATTTTTAACACCTTTTCTAAATCGTGATTAGCTGTTTCCCACATATAAGGAACGGCAAATTTTTTATTTACTCCACTAACTGTTATTGTAAACGGTATTTCGCCGCTTGCGCCCTCATAAACACACAAATAACGCTTTGCGCCTAAAGTCTTGAAATAATCGTAATGCCCGTCATAATCCCAAACGCCTAAAGGCTTCTCAATGCCGTCTTTAGTTTTCGGGTTGTAAAGGTTAAACGGCAATTTGTGAAACGCCGCCGCTTTCTTTAGCTTTTCAATACAATTTCGGTTGTAACCGTCAAAATATTCTTTGTGTTTTTCTGCATTGAAAATTTTTATACTGTCGGTATCACTATAAATATAATCTTGCCCCATTTCTAAAATACCTGTGAAAAGGTTTCGCCTTGCGTATGCTGTCACAAACACGCCCCAAATATAATACAAAAAACGGTTGTAACCGCTATTATAATCATCAATAGCCGCTTGCATATCGTCAATAGGTATAGTTTCCCATTCATCATTATATGCAAATTCGGGTTTTATAGGGCTTGTAACTGCCATACCATAACACGCATTAAGCATATTTTTTGATAACATATATTCAATTTCCATACCCTTAACGCCTTTTAACGTTGTTTTCTTTCCATAAAATTCAAGAATACATTTTGTAAATTCTTTCGGTAAATATGCGCTATGATAAATATACATATTCCCTATCTGTATACTATCCCAATTATAGCAACGTTCCATAACATCAAAATCAATGTTTGTTATAGTTGTACTAACACTATTAGCCATAACTACACGCCCATTATTTTCAATCACGCCTGTTTTTTCAAAACACTTGCTAACAGACAAATAATTTTCTTGATTTATGCAAGCCCTCAAACCATGAAACGAAACATCAAAAATTGAAAGATATTTTGAAAGTATCAATCTAAATTGTTTTTCGCTTTGTGGTACTAAAACGGTTGCTTTACTCATAGGGTATTTTTCGGCTAACATTACATAGGGATATGAACTTGTAAAATCATAACTTGTAACATCTGCACAAATTGAGCCGCTATGAAATGCGTTTGCATGAGTAAAACCGCCGCCAAATGCCCTTTGTAATGCAAAAAATTCGTTTTCATCTTTTATAAACAAATCATTCATCAACTTTCTATAATCTAAATTCATTCTATGATTTTTAACATAAAGCGTATTTTCTCTGCAATACGTTCTAACAACGCCTGTTTTTGTTAATGGTATTTTTGAAATATCACGGTTTCTTTCAATATATTCTTGTATATATGCCATAACTGTTAAAACATCATAAACACAATAACCTATTTCTTTTTCTGTCAACGGCGTTTTGCAATGCCTTAAAAGGCTATAATCTAAATCGCCGCTTTTCTTTTCAATCTTGTATTTGTGCAAATCCCTTGACAAATTCGCCAATGAATAGCCGCTTAACATCAAACTACATCTAAATTCTATACCATATTCACATAATGCTTTCAATGGTTTTCTTTCATCTGTCGAAAATATGTCAAGCCATTTTAACCATTTTCGCATAAATTGAAATTCAAACGCCAAATTGTGAACGTATACAACAAAGCGGCGTTTTTCGTCCAATTTCAACACCCTTTGTAAATGATAGCATAACATCAAAAATTCTTGCCACGTTCTACCCATTATAACACGCCCGTTTATGCCAAATTGCCAAACATACATTATAGCAACTTTTTCGGGGTTGTAATCTTTTACAATAGCTTTTCTTTCTTGCTTTGTTTGAAAATCTATCGGTTGCCCGTTTTCGTCAACATAAAAATTTGTAGTTTCAATATCAAAAGCCGCCGCAACATTATAATAATAAACGCCTTTTTTCGTTCCTATTGTTTGAGTAACTGAAACGCTATCTTTCACAAATTGCGCTAACTCTTTCATTGTATAGGGTTTTTCTACTAATTCAAAATTAACGCTTCTTTGCAAAATAATAACCTCTTTCTATTTTGTAGTTGACTACACTTTAGATTTTCAAGCCGCTTGTTATAATGTCAACCGCACTTTGCGCCGCCGCCGCCGCACTTGTATTTATACTTGTTTGCAAGGCGTTTTCGGTTGCTACTGCTTCAACTTCCATTTCACTTTTTGCTTGCACAACCGCTTCATGTAATTCTTGCTTAAATTCTTCATATCTGAAAGAACTTGCAAAATCGCTACCGCCTGCACTATAATAATCATCAAAAATTTGTTGTGCGTATTCTGTCGCTGTTTCAACGTCTACGCCCTCACTTTTTGCAATCTGTTGTATATATTGTTTTGCGCCTGTTGCTGTGCTCGTCGGTTGATTAAGAAAAGAAACACATTTTGCATAATCGCTTTTCAAACTTTCCCAATCTTGCGCCATTGAAAACTTTGTGAATTTACCTGTTTTCGCCATTTCGCCCAATGCTTCAACCGCTGGACTAAATACACCGCTTTTTTCAATGTTTTGTATACGGCGGTTAGCCTGTTGAAATACTTTTGATATTTCGCTTCTTAATTCGGTTGAACTTTCGGCGGCGTTTATAATTTCTGTTTTTAACTCTGTGTGTAACCTCTTTAATGCGTTTTGATTAAATGTTATGCTTATAGCCATTTTAACGCCCTCTTTCACTATAACTTTTTGTAGTTGACTACAAACGACACAAAGACGGCATAAACCGCCCTTGCGCCTTTTGTGTCGTTGTTTCGGTTACTCTACAATTTCGCCTGTTTCCGTGTCAACGTCTACAAAGTCAATGCCGAAACACTCTTTATTGTATTTCTGCGAAACATATGTGTAAATCTTGAACGCAACCGCACCTCTGTTAATATCCTTAACCGCTTCTTCATCTGCAAGAATTTCTTTCGCCGTATCTGTCATGTGTGACGGAATATTTACAAAGAATTTATCTGTTGCAAAAACAGGGCTATCATCGTACTTGCCTTTAGTATTGATATACACGCCGCACAAAGGATAAATTGCGTTTGCGCCGTTCTCTGTGAAAAGGTCATGCAACGAAACATATTCAAAACCCGTTGTTACAATGTCAAACTTCTTTGCCTTGCTGTACTTCTTAGAAAAACTCATTTTTAATACCTCTACTTTCTGCGCTATGCGCTACATAAATTTATTTGTTATGTTTCATGTGAAACATTTTACTGTTTCACATGAAACGGATAACCTAACATTAAAGCTCTAAATCGTTGATGAAAACGAAAAACGTTGTTAATTCTTCGACTTTATCTGCAAATCTTTCATCACTTTGTAATGTTACAATCCCGTCAAGAATGTTTTGAATTGCAATAGCGGCGGCGTCAATTTCTTCATTTTCGCTTGCGCCCTCTGCTACTTCTTCGCCGCCCTCTGTTGCTTCTTCGGTTTCATCTTTGCCGCCGTTCTTATACGCCTTGACAACTTCACGAATTTCTTTAGTTGTCATATCGGGGCTAATTTCTTCGTTTGCGTCAAGCTGTGAAACGGTATCAGCTTCAAGGCTATTTAATTCAATAAGCTGTGAAACGCTATAATCTTCGTTTTCATGGGCTATAATTGAAATATACCCTTTACCGTCTGCGGCTTCATCAATGAACTTTTCAGCAACCGCAACCAACTTGTAAACAAAGTTTTTCTTGTACCCTAAAACCCTGTTAGCATAATCAAATACATCTTTGTATTCATCGGCTTCATAAAGTTTTTCGGTTGCAATAACATTCAATCTCACGGCAATTTCAAACATATTGCGCTTTGTTGCAAGCATAAGTTTTTCAATCGCCTTTGTATGCTGTGCGAGTTTCTTGTTCTTAAAAGAAACTTCAACACCGCCTGTTACAACTGCACTTTCCATAACAGTCATAATTTCGTTTGCCATTTTGTTTACCTCTACTTTCTTTGTAGTTGACTACAATTTATTTGTTCTTGTCTTATTGACAAGTCAATTATAACATTTT
>Ga0192239_1301_pt1 | contig 9908 bp, 12 predicted proteins | sample Koala_Koa27_G3_FD_131231 | JGI IMG/M metagenome (GOLD analysis project Ga0192239, IMG submission 131231) | Enriched cells from koala feces incubated with labeled cellulose particles, San Francisco Zoo, California, United States - Koala_Koa2-7_G3 ... | reverse complement strand
CACCTTGGACCAGTCCTGGCCGTAAGTGATCAAAAGAGCTCCGGCCGAGTCGTAGTTGGACGGAAAGTCGTAGCCGGCGCTGAGATTGGAATCCAGCCGCACCCCGGGACCGCCGGTGGAGACGTAGCGGGTGATGAGCCCCGAGTTGGGGGTAAAGTCTTGCTGGGGATCTTCCAGGTTGATGCGCAGCTGCATGGCCACCTGGGTCGGCCGGGTATTTTCCTCGGTGAAGCGCAGGGGCGCGCCGAAGGCAATGGCGATCTGTTCCTCCACCAGGTCCACGCCGTAGCGGCTTTCGGTGATGCCGTGTTCCACCTGGAGGCGGGTGTTGACTTCAATGAGATAGGGCGTAAGATCCGGGGTGACCAGAAATTCCACCGTACAGAGGGAATAATAACCGACTTCGGCCACCAACTGACGAGCGTATTCCTTCAGTTCCCGCCTCAGTTCCGGGGTAAAGGCCGGCCAGGGCGAGGGGGTGATCTCGGCCAGTTTCTGGTTGTTGCGCTGGATGGTGCAGTCGCGTTCGTCGAAGGTGAAGATGTTGCCGTACTGGTCGGCAATGACCTGGATTTCGATGTGGCGCACTTCCGGCAGATATTTTTCCACGTAAACCCTGGGGTTGCCGAAGGAAGCCTGAGCCATGGTCGAGGCTTTGAGGAAGGCGTCTTCCAAGGCGGCTTCATCGTGGACTTCGATGATGCCCTTGCCCCCGCCGCCGCCTTCGGCCTTAAGCATGATGGGAAAGCCGATTTCCTGAGCCACTTTCCGGGACGTGGGCACGTCCACCGCGCCGTCGGAACCGGGCACCACCGGAATAGATAACTTTTTGGACAGCTTGCGCACTTCGACCTTGTTGCCCAACAGATTCATGGACTCGGCGGTAGAACCGATGAAAACGATTCCGGCTTCCTCGCACAGGCGGGGAAAGCGCTCATCCTCGGAGGCGAAGCCCCAGCCGGGGTGAATGCCCAGGATGCCCCGCCGCTTGGCCCTGGACACCACCATCTCCAGATCAAGGTAAGCTCTGGGGTCCGGGCCCAGCAGAAGAAGCTCCTGGGCGGCGGCGGCGGCCGGGGAGGCTTTATCGATGTCGGTGGCGGTCATGACGGCGATGGCGTCGAAACGTTCTTTGAAGGAGCGGCAGATACGCCGGGCGCTGATGCCCCGGTTGGCCACCAGAAGGGGCTGTTTTTTGAGTTGCTTTAAGACGTCGTCGAATGTTTTCATGACCGTAACCTTTTTCGCAATAGCAATCGGGAGAAAAGCGGCGGGCCGCCTGGAAAATACAAATCAATCAGGCCGAAGAAAAACCGTACCGGACCAGAGGCTGTAGTTGCCGTCGGAGTTGGCCAGACGCAGATGACCGTCCGGGCCCAGCCCCATGATGCGGCCGACCAGACCCGATTCGGGAGCCGGGGGGGTCGATGACGGCCGGTCCACAACCACGGTCCGGCCCAGCCAGAACATTATTTTCTCGGCCTGCGGAATCAACTCGGCCATAGTTCGCCCCCGAAACTTTTTTTTATACAACAAAATAAACCTTTTGACCAGAGCCGCCCACAGCGTCTCCGGGGAGCCGGCAAAAGGCAGGGCCGACGGCTGGGGGGCTCCGGGTTCCCTTTCCTTGCGCCAGTCTCCTTCCGGGGGAGACATGAGGTTGAAGCCAATGCCGGCCACCAGGTTGTCCTTGCGCGATTCCAGCAGCATCCCGCCGACCTTGCCGCCGTTGAAGATGAGGTCGTTGGGCCATTTTATCATCATTTTCCAGCCGAAATCCCTAAAAGCCTCGGCCAGAATCAAGGCCAGGGCCAGTGAGGCTCCCGGACCGTCGAAGGGCGCCTCCAAAGGCAGGCGCATCGCGCCGTAAACGTGTCCCGGCGGCGACTGCCAGACCCGGCCCATGCGGCCCCGGCCGCCGGTTTGGCTCTCGGCCAGCACCGACCCTAGCAAAGGCAGTTCGCCGCGTTCGACCAAGTCCCAGGCCACGTCTATGGACGAAGAGCAAGGTCCGCAAAGGAAAAGAGGCACGAAGGGATCGGCGGACAGGGTTGATTTGCCCAAATTTTTAAACGCGGCGGTCATAACTTGCCCTGGCCGCCCATGACAATGGACCTGATCTGATAGAGATATTGAAAGCGGTCCTTATCTCCCTGGCTAGACACAGGCGAATCCCAGGCCGAGAGAATCACGGCCACGCTCTGAGAGCGGCGGTCCACGGCAATCAATTGCCCGAAAATGCCGTTGGCCGCGAAGACGTCCTTGTCCAGCACCCACCATTGATAGCCGTAGTGATTGCCGGTGGCGTCGCGGGTGGCCTGGACCATCCAGTCCGGCGGCAGTATTTGATCTTCGCCGGCCCGGCCGCCCTCAAGGGCGAAAAGTCCGAAGCGGGCGTAGTCCCGCAAAGTCAGGCTCAGACAGCAGCCGGCCAGTTCCCGGCCCTGGCGGTCCAGGGCCCACCAGGCCGACTTCTCCATGCCGCAGGGTCGCCATATTTTTTCCGACAGGTAATCGGCTAAACTTTTACCCGTAGCCCTGATCAGAATGAGGCCCAGAAGGTTGGTTTCCCCGGTTTTGTAGCTGAACAGTTTGCCCGGCTCGGCTTCGCGCGGCAGCTGAGCCAAATCTTTCAACTGGTCATGATTTTTGTCACCGCCCAGCCCCAGAGCCAGGCGGACCACGTCGGAGTCGGCGGCGCTGTAGTTTTCGTCCCACTTGACGCCGGAGGTCATGGCCAGGAAGTGCCGGACGGTCACTCCGTCATAAGCCGTGCCTTTCAACTCCGGCACATACTGAGTCACCTGATCGTCCAGGCTCTTGATGAAGCCGTCCTTAAGAGCCGCGCCGACGAGGGTGGCGGTAAAGCTTTTGGCCACGGAAAAGGAAGTCCAGCGGTCTTCGGCGGTGAAGCCGCGGGCATATTCCTCCACCAGCACTTCGCCCTTGCGGATGACGATGACCCCGACAATGTCGCCGGTTTTCATGAAGTCTTCAGTGGGCTTTTTCAGCAGGGCGGCCATTTTCAGCCCTCTTTTTGAAGTCGGCGGGGCCAGGGGACGCACCGGGCCGCCGGCCCGGACTTCATGGACCGGGGTCAGTTTCTCCATGTTCATGAAACCCAGGAGGCGTTCCGCGCGGCTCCAGTTGAAAACGTTTTGAGGTTCGGGATATTTTTCAACGGCCGAAACCGGGGGCGGACAAAACAAAAGCAGCGCCAGCAGTATGGCGCCGCTCGTTTTCAGCTTCATGCAAGACTCCTTGGAAAGATAAAGGTCCGGATTCCGGCTTGCGCCGTAAGGACGAGGCGGCGGCTCGTTTCCGGCTCCAGCCTGTTATCGGACGAGGCCGTTAGGGGCCGCCGTTCCTCTATCCGGAGTTCCCCCCACGGTCGTAGGCCAATTCTTCGGCCAGAACATTGATCATGGCCCAGATACCATCCAAGGCCAGGTGGTAATGCGCGTAAGAATCAAAGGTATAGGTCAGTTCGGCCGGAAATTCGTCATCTTCGGGGTGCAGCACGCAGCCCACGGCGATGTTGGGCAGCACCAGTCCCTGGCAGGCGAAGCCGGAACCCCGCTCCACGGCCGCCAGACCCAGAGCGGCGGCCCGGCGAAGAAAGCCTTCCGGGTCGCGGCCGAATTTCTCGGTGACCGGGGCGGTCAACAAGGAGTGGGGTCCGGTGAAAAACATGGCCCCGCCGTTGAGCTCGCGGCCGGTGACCATGCGCCCGGACAGCCCCATATCCTGGGCCTGCACCAGATAGCGCAGCAGCACCAGGCCCTTCTGGAACCCGGCCGGAGCCTGGTCCGGGGGCCCGGTGATGTCTCGCCGGGCCACGTCCACCAGGTAGTCGCCACCCATGTAGGTCACATTAAATCCCCGCCCCGGAAGCAGGCGAGCCCCTGAATTGGCGGCGACCGCTTCCGGGGTTAACGTCTCCAGGTCGGACCACAATTCCGGAGCCACATCAGATACGGTCCGGAAAAGCTTGATGTCCTCCGGGCGGGAGGGCCGGTCTTTTTCGCTGGCCGACATGCCCGTCAGCCGCAGCAGGTGCAGCCGCCGCAGCCGGAGGACGAGGCCGGAGGCGGGTTTTCGCTTTCCACCACAAAGCCGGAGTCGTGGCCGTCGTCTTTGAAGTCGACTTTCACCTTGCCCAGCACTTCATGCAGGTCCCGGGTCATAAACAGTTCCAAATCCCCGGCCTGAATAGTGATGTCGCCGGGGCCGGGCTGGTCGATGGCCAGGGATATCTGACCGCCGCCGCAGCCGTCGGCCAGATAGACCCGGACTTTGGGGTCCACTTTGTTGGTGGCCAGATAGGCGCTCAATTTTTCCTGGGCCACCGGGGTTATGCTGATCATGTTGTCTCCTTAAGAAATTTTTGGGCCGGATTTAAAATTCAGCCGGTTCGCCGCTGATTGGAAACCGGCGTCCACGGAACGGTACTTAAAATCGCCGATTATTATCCTAAGTTAAGTCCCTAAATGACGGCGGTCAAGCTCTGGATTTATTTTAGCGCATTTTAGGCGCTTACGTATAGAACTATTTGACCCCTTCAGGTATAATATGGGCCATATCAACGCCGGCCGTTCGGTTTTGGGGGTCGGGCCCAGACGGCCTCGTCTTGGGCGGCAATTAAATTTTGTGTTTGAGAGGGATTTATGCCGAGCATCTACTTCGCCGGACCGGATGTTTTCCGCCCGGATTACGCCAGTCACGCCGCTCTGGTTCGCGAGCTCTGCGCCAAAGCCGGGATCGTTCCGCTTCTGCCGGGCGACGCGGAACACGACGACTCCCTGGGCATCTATAACTGCAATCTGGACCTGATCCGCAAGGCCGACGGGGTGATCGCCAACCTCAATCCCTTTCGCGGCCCCAGCGAACCGGATTCCGGCACAGTTTTCGAGTGCGGCTTCGCCCTGGCTTTGGGCAAGGTGGTCATCGGCATTGTTTCCGATCAGAGAGACCTGGTCAGCAAACTCAAGGACCAGGGGGCAACCTTTGACGAAAAACTCAACAGTTATCTCTATGAGGGAACTACAGTGGAGGATTTCGGCCTGCCGCTGAATCTGATGCTGAGTCACAGCCTGACGGCCACCGCGGCCACGGTCCAGCAGGTGGTGGCCGAGGTTCACAAACGGTTGATGAAATAACTATCCGGTCCATAATTTTTCCGGCCGCCGCCGGCGTCTCACCGGATGGTTCCGTTAAATGAGGCTTAAGCCGCTCTTGCCGATTGCCCGGAAAATGGTTATTATACTGAACGTAACTTAGACCGGGCCAACCCGGTCAATTCAGATCAGGCCTGAGAGCCCAGGATTAAAAAATATGCCCTCCTCCTATGTCAACCTCTCCCGCGAAGAACTTGACGGGCGGCTGAACTGTTTTGGCGAGTTTGACGAAACGGATTACATCTGCCTCAAATTCTGCGCCCTGAACATCAACTGCGCCATCGCCAAGAATAAATTTCTGGGTTTCCAACTGCTGGACGACTCCGGCTATCCCTACAGCCGTTTTGACGCCTACGAGGCTGAATGATGCCTCGGCCCGCCGCCATAGCCTGCCAGATTCTGAATAAGGCCGGTGAGGCGGCTTTGCGCCGTTTTTACGGCGGTCGGGGCGGCTATGAGCGCGCCCGGTGGTTTCGTCCGAATTTAAGCGGTGTCGCTCCGGGGTTTGTTTTTCCGCTGCTGGCCCTAGTTTTAATAATTCTGCTGGGCGGCTGCTCAGCCGTCCGGCCTGGGCCGAGCATGAACGGTCTGGCCGAGCGCGGAGCCGGCTACGGCTTTGAGTCCGTCAACTTCAGCGGGCCGAAATTCACCTTGGCCGGGCTTCTCAAGGGCCAGGCCGGGAAATCCGACGATCTGGTGGTCTATATCGAAGGCGACGGACGGGGCGTGGTCCGGGGCCGGGTGACCAGCGATCCCACGCCGACCCGGGCCATGGGCTTTGAACTGGCCAGTTCCGATCCGGCCCCGGCGGTTCTGTATCTGGCCCGGGTGGGACAGTTCCAGCCGTCCCAGACCGGCCAGAAATATCAGGCCTACTGGTCCAACAAGCGCCTATCGGAAGAGTCGGTTCAGGCCGCCGACCGGGCGGTGAGCGAGGCCAAAGCGCGTTTGGGGGCCAAACGGGTCCACCTGATCGGTTATTCCGGGGGCGGCGGATTGGAAATTCTGCTGGCCGAACGCCGGAACGACGTGGCCACACTGGCCACCGAGGCCGGCCTGCTGGACACTACCTGGTGGGTGCGGGAAAAGAATTTTCAGCCCCTGGAGGGGTCGCTGAATCCGGCCGATCAGGCTCCGGTTCTGGCCGCCTTGCCCCAGATTCATTTTTACGGCTCAGAGGACGCCATCATCCCTCCGGCCATGAGCGCCCATTTCCGGACTTTGGCCCCCTTCACCAATTTCCGGCGGGTCGAAGTGGGCACCAATCATTGGAAAGGCTGGCCGGACATGTGGCCGGGACTTTTGAGAAACTATCTGATGCCGCTGCGGGAGGCCTCCGTCCGGCGGCCGGATCAGGTCTGACGCGCCGGCTTGGCCTTTTTAATAGACATGCTGACTGGTCCATATTAATATAAGCTGTGGTTTTCCACAATACTAGAGCGGCCTGTCAGAGCCGCCGGAAAGAGGTGAACTCATGGCTTTTTATGATCCCGCGACTGAAGGCGCTCCCGCCGTTTTTGTATATGCTTTGTCCACCTGTGTCCACTGCAAGGCGGCTAAAAAGCTGCTGGACGAGTTGGGAGTTGAATATGGTCATGTGGAAGTCGATCAGCTAGCGGAAGACGAAATGGACGCCTGCCTGGCGGAGATGTCCCAATACAACCCTTCCCAGTCTTTTCCCACTCTGATCATCGGCGGCAAAGTCATCGTCGGCAACCGGGAGGACGATATCCGCCAGGCGGTGGGCAAGCTGAAGGCCTCCAAATGACTCCCCGGGAACTGTATGAAATGCTGAAGCCCGTTCAGGAGAAGAAGGGGTATTATTTCCATCCCGATGTTGAATGGGTATTCGACGTGCTGGCCGGGGTGCTGACCAACAAAGACCGGTACGGCTACGGTTCCTGCCCCTGCCGCTTGGCCACCGGCAAGCGGGACCGGGACCGGGACATCGTCTGTCCCTGCTCCTTCCGGGAGGAGGATGTGGCCAAATACGACCGCTGTTACTGCAAACTGTATGTCAGCCGCGAGGCTCTGGAAGGCCGGCGGTCTCTTCCGGAAACAATACCCGAGCGCTGGCTCCGAACTTCTGAAGGCGTCGGTCCCCGTCGCGACGAAGGCTGAAGCCCGGACCCTTCGGCCGATTTTGAGCGGCATCGCCCGCTTACTTATCTAATAACCGGCCGCCGGACCATAAAGTCCGGCGGCCGCAAGTTGGCGTCAAGTGAATTTAGGTACTCTGTTTGTACAAAATGTCGGTTACTGGGCGGCTTTTTCGGCCGGGCTCCTGTCGTTTTTCAGCCCCTGCGTGCTGCCCCTGATCCCGGCCTGGCTGACCCTGGTGACCGGCCTGAGTTTTGACGAACTGGCTGCGGCTGAAAAAAAACGGTTCGGCTTTGTCAAGATGCTGGGCCCTACGCTGCTGTTCGTCCTGGGGTTTACCCTGGTCTTCAGCCTGATGGGCGCGGCCGCCGGCCTGGTCGGCGAGTTGCTCAATCAATACAGCCATCTGGTACGCTATGTGGCCGGTGCGCTGATGATCGTCTTCGGTCTCTATCTGCTGGGCGTGATTTCCCCGGCTTTTCTGATGAAGGAAAGGCGGGCCGATCTCCAGCGCCGTCCTTTGGGGCTGGCCGGTTCCTTCCTGGTGGGCATGGGCTTTGCCGCCGGCTGGACCCCCTGCGTGGGTCCGATCCTCGGCGGCATCCTGGCCATGGCCGCCTACGAACAGTCGGCCGATATGGGGCTGCGTCTGCTGGTGGTCTATTCCCTGGGCTTGGGGCTGCCGTTTCTGGCGGTTTCCGCTCTTTGGGGCGGAGCCCTGTCTTTCATGTCCCGGGTGCGGCCGGTGGTCAAGTGGTCCGGCCGGGTTCTGGGCGGGCTGTTGATAATTCTGGGGATTCTGGTCATCAGCGGCCGTTTGAACGCCGGCCTTTCCTGAAGGTCGGGATTGGCTTTTAAGCCCCGACGTGACCGCGGACTTGCGCGGCCAGGTCTGGTGTGGTAAAACCAGGTCTCAGCCGGTAATTTTACACTATTTTCGGTGATTGATCACGGTGGCGGAGCGATTTCGCTCAAACCCGCCCAAGCCGCGGAACGCCGCCGTTGCCCCGGCGGAGCATCGCCCTTCCGGACATCAAGATGGCGGCCGCGATAGGCCGTGTGGAGTGAAGATGAAAAAAATAATTGCTCTGACCGCCGTTCTGGCGGCCATGCTTATAAACGCCGCCGGCCTGCGCGCGGCTGGCATTGAATTCCAGGAATATGATCAGGCCATGAAACAGGCGGCCGAAGAGAAGAAATTCGTGATGGTTTTCTTCTGGGCCGACTGGTGCCGCTACTGCAACCAGATTCGCAGGGAAGTGTTTGAAACCGACAAGGTCAAAGAGGCCTTTGATCCATCTTTTCTGGGCGTGTCCGTGGATGTGGAAAACGACAAGCTGGAGCTTTCCAAAAAATACCGAGCTTCCAACTCTCTGCCCACCATTACCTTTCTGAAGCCCGACGGCGAGGTTTTCGGTTATTTCGATGGGGCGGTCACCTCGGACGTGTTTATTGAACTGCTGGGCTACGTTAAACGGGGCGATGAGGGGTCCGCTGAAGCTGAAAAGTCTGACGGGGCCGAAAAGGCCGCGACTGACCCCGGACCGTCCGCGTCGGGGAGCGATTGAGCCCCGGCCGAATCTCATACATCGTCGCAGGGGTTTTTACGCTGATCGGCGGAACTTCATAATTATCCGGCGGAGCGGTCTTTGGGCCGTTCCGCCTCCGGTTTGCCGGACATATATGGTCAACCCGTCGGGGTTGTTCGAGTCAGGTTCAACAACTAAGGAGCAAACAGTATTATGAGCCGCTTCAATCTCAGCAAAAAAGCCTTGATCAAATTGATTCCGGCCCTGGTCATCACCTTGACCATGGTCCTGGCCGCCTGCGCCACCGTCCCCGGGACCGGCCGCAGCCAATTGAGCCTGGTGGGCGATTCGGAACTGAACGCCATGGCCGCCACCCAGTATAAAGAGATGGTCCAGCAGGGGCCGCTGTCCACCAATCAGAAGGACACGGCCATGATCAAGCGGGTCGGCGCCAGGATCAGCAAAGCCGCCGAGGACTATCTCAGGGAACACGGTCTGGCCTCTGAAATTTCCGAATACCACTGGGAATTCAACCTGATTCAGTCCGACCAGGTCAACGCCTTCTGCATGCCCGGCGGCAAGGTGGCTTTCTACACCGGCATCCTGCCCTACACCAAGGACGAAACCGGCGTGGCGGTCATCATGGGCCACGAGGTGGCTCACGCCATCGCCCACCACAGCCGGGAGCGGGCCAGCCAGCAGATGATGACCCAGGTCGGCGGCACTATCCTGAGCGTCGGCCTCGGAGTCGGCGGAGCCAGTTCCCTGACCGGCGATGTGGCCATGGCCGCCTACGGCCTGGGCAGCCAGGTGGGCATCCTTCTGCCTTTCTCCCGGGCCCACGAGAGCGAAGCCGACCGCATCGGACTGTCGCTGATGGCCATGGCCGGTTACAATCCCGAGGCGGCCATCGGTTTCTGGGAGCGTATGGCCGCTGCTTCCGGCGGAAAGAGCTCTTCCAGCTTCCTGTCGACTCACCCCTCGGATCAGACTCGTATTGCCGACATCAAGAAATATCTGCCCGAGGCCGAGGCCCGATATAAGGCCGCGTCTAAATAAAGTTTGAGGTCGACATACCCCAATATATTGTGGTGGCTGACTT
>Ga0192239_1295_pt1 | contig 10186 bp, 11 predicted proteins | sample Koala_Koa27_G3_FD_131231 | JGI IMG/M metagenome (GOLD analysis project Ga0192239, IMG submission 131231) | Enriched cells from koala feces incubated with labeled cellulose particles, San Francisco Zoo, California, United States - Koala_Koa2-7_G3 ... | reverse complement strand
GCCAGCTTAGACAGCTTTTGCGCGAAAGGCTTGACCAAGATTCGCGCCCGCATCAACGAAATCAACTCAATTCTTTAAAGCCCCGGCAGGCGGGCCGGATCCGGCCCGCATGCCAAGAGGACACGGAATCCGGCCCGCCTGCTGGGGCGCTCATCAGTTGGCTACTTTAATCGCAGGAGGAAATCATGTTAACCGTATCCGGCAAATGCCTGTCGTGCCATCCGCAAAAAGTGGAGGGCACCAAAAACGGCAAGAACTACTCTTTCACCAAGCACCGCTGCTGCATCCATCATCCGCAATCAGGCATGGACCCGATTTACATTAACACCGGCGAGACTCCGCTGATTCCGGACAAATTTTATAAAATCATGGTCCGCACCCGGCCTTATACCGTTGGTTCTGGGGAGAGCAAGGAAGCGCGGGTGGAACTGTTGACTTACAAGGATCACCCGCCGCAGGAAATCAATCCCCCGGCGGCTAAGTAGGTGCGGTTATGTTTGATTATTTCAACGTCTATCTTCTTCAGGGCTTGAAGGTGGTCGGCCCTGTATTGATAGTGCTTGCCGTGTGCAAGATTCTTAAATTCTAACCCAAAGGAGTTTGTCACCATGAAGAAACTGTTTACCTTGGCTAAAACCAGCACGGCCTTTGCCGCCCTGGCCGCTCTGTCCGTCTCGCTGATGGTGCCCGGTCTGGCCCGGGCCGATGCCATCAGCGATGCCATCACCAACTTTGACACCACCAACATTCTGGCCGCCGGGGCGGCGGTGATCGCCCTGGTCATCACCATCGTCGGGATCAAGAAAGTGATTCAGATGATAAAGGGCGCTTAACCCGCAAGGGCTGCCACTCTCAGCCAGGGGGAGGGCTCAGGCTCTCCCCTTTTTTCCCGGAGGTGCTGAATGGACCCCGCCGACCTCGCCAAACTTCTAGAACTGCTGACCGTCCTTCCCGATCAAATATTCGCCGCCCTGCTGGCCTTCCTGGTGTTGCTGATACTAAAGGATTGCATTAAATGAAACGTGTCCTTCTGATAGCGTTGGTTATGGTGATGATGTCTACGGAAGCATTGGCCGTTACCACTCTCAAATACAGTGATGAGGTGGAAGAGTTTTTCAGCGGCAAGGCGATTCACCCCAACTGCGATCTAAAATTTGTCGAATATGCCTGCGAAATTCCGGACGGCTTTTACCCTGCCGAAGTCAGGTGCGATGCCGCCTACAGATATAGGATTGGGGTAGCTTCCTATTCCACCGGATACGCTGTGTACGTGAAATATGTAGATAATGTTTATTATGTATTGAAGTTGAAGCGGCAAACCTGCGGCGATCAAAGCGAATGCGATCAATACAAAGCGCTGTTTGACCCGCCCGCCTCTGATTGTAATTTCAGCGTTGAGCTAGTCTGGCAATGCAAAGACGGCGAAGGCAACGTACTAGAATCCACTTACAAGATAACCAGTTCTGATGGACGTTCAGAGTCTTTTACCCTGGGTGACAGAGGTGAGGTTCAATGTGACCCTACTATATCCATTTGCTCAGGTGGAGAAGAGGCTTGCTCCACGCCGTTCAATCCTAGTGACGACCCGGGGATGAAAGTTGATGATCCTGTTGGCAACTTTCCCATCATAGTCATTCCCGGCGGCGAAGGCGGCGGGACCGGCGGCACGGGCGGCACTGGCGGTGATGACGGCGGGACCAGAGGAACCGGCGGCACTGGCGGCGATGGCGGGACCGGGGGGACCGGCGGCACTGGCGGTGACGACGGCGGGACCGGGGGAACCGGCGGCGATGGCGGGACCGGCGGCACTGGCGGCGGCACCATCATTGGCGGCGGAGGCGGCGGCAATGGTGATGGAGACGGAACCGGCTTTGACGGCAATTTTGGAAGCGAGCAAGACGGCCTCGACTCCATAAATAAAGATGGCTGGGGCGACGAAAAAGGCGAGTACTCACTGGAACGCGGTCAGGGCGAACACAAGGAATACTTGGACGGCCTGGCCAACAAAGGTCCTTTGAGGGAAATCAAGGAACATAGCTATATCAACACATCCGGCGGTTATTGTTCGGTCAGCCTGACGCTGTTCAACCGCACCCATGTATTGTCGCTGTGCGAACATCAGCAGCAGATCAACAGCTTTGGCCGTCTGCTGCTCAGTCTGGCCGGTCTGTCCGGCCTGTTCATAATTTTAAGGCGGTGATTTATGCCCTTTCCCCTTTTGATTCCCGCTTTGTCGATAGTGCTGAAAGCCTTGCTGGTCAAGCTGGTTATGGCCGTGCTGGCCTATGCCCTCTACAAGCTGTTGATGGTGTTCGGCTCCACCATAGTGGATTGGGCCATGGGCCAGATCACTTCCGGCGTGAATCTCTCGGACACCACGCTCCAGCTGACCGGCATGGCCGCTTGGCTGGCTGATCAACTGATGCTCGGCCAGTGCATCAGCCTGCTGATATCGTTCTGCGTGGTCCGCTTCACCATCAATCTGGTGCGAGGCTGATCATGATAGTTCTGTATACCGGCGTCCCCGGCTCGGGCAAGTCCTATAAGATGGTTCATGATCTGGCGGCCTTCCTGCAGAAAAACCCGGACATCAACATCATTTCCAACATCCGCAATCTCAAAATCGGGCACACAAATTTTGACGATTTTCTGGATGAACTGTTTCCCGGCGTGAAGCTGACACAGCAGGTGGAAAAGTTTTTCAGCTACGAGCATCAAGTCAAACTGAATGAAAGGTTTGGCGGCCCGATCATGTATGTTCTGGACGAATGCCAGCTATTTTTTCCCCGGCGGACTTCCCTCCCGGAAACGGAAGCTTATCTTCAGCGTCACCGTCACCTGGGCCATTATATTTATCTGGCCACTCAGGCCGCCCGGCTGATCAATTCCAATTTCGTGCCCCTGATAGAGACGGAGTTTCACGCCGCGCGGCGGACCATCTCTTTTTTCGGTGAGATTCATTACAAGGAAAAAAGCCCGCAGTCAAATCACATCGTGGGCAAGCAGACCTTGCGGCCCAAGAAGGAGATATTCGATCTGTACCAGAGCTTTGAGGCGGCGGAAATCAAAAAACCGAAACCGGCCCTGTACAGATATTTTATTTTGCCGCTGTTGCTGGCTCCGCTGTTTTACGTGTTTTACGACCAGTATCTGAAGGTTCCCCAAAAGGAAGAAAGCCGCATTGAATCAACGTCCCTATCACCGCCGCCGGAAGCCGACAAGTTCAAACGTCAAATAGATTATCTGCGGTCGGAACTGTCGGCCGCCCAAGCGAAGGTAGATGGGCTGACCGTTGAAAACGCGCGTCTTCGTGACACACTGGATCAAAAGGTCCGGGTATTTCTGCCGGTGGTTCAGCAGGGCAATAAGAAACTGACGGTTGACCCGGAGATGGGAGCGATTACGGAACCCAGCAAAATCAAAGGCCACAAGGTGATCTGCATCAACAATGAAACGACTTGTTATTACGACAAACCGGTTTATGGCGGGGTGCAGCTGCATGACAGTTACCAGTCCGGCCGAAGCTTCGGCTCGCTGACCGCCGCCCCGGCCGCCGGTATGATCAAGACCGAGCCGGAAGGCCGAGCCGGTCCAGGTTCCTTCATCGACCCGAGCATGTTCGAAGGTTTGAAGTAACCCGGCCATTCTTAAAAACCTTTTCCCCCGACAAAAAAAAGAAAATCCTGTAGGCGGAGCAAAAGTCAAGGGCGGAGTAAAAAAAATTCTTCCGGCGCAGTTTCGCAGAGGTTGAAGGGATTAAGTTATTGCGTAATTTCGTCAGGCCTTAATTTTTTTTACGCAGGCGAAGCGAACCCTTTACTTTTGTGCAGCCGGGGATAGCATCTCGCTTCTTCGGGGGAAAGATTTTTCTTCATCGCTGTTTACCTTATTTTTCAAGAGGTATTCGATGGACCAACAGTTGCATTTTTTTGAGCCGGAACGCAAGTCTTGGTTAGGACGAAGCGCGCCGGGGGCCGATGAGGCCCCTATCCTCGTAAAGAAGAATCATAAAAAGCGGCAAGCCGTTGATTCAGTGCCGGACCCTAGCCCGAAATATGCCGTGGCCGTGCGGTGCTCCTGTCATTCGGTGTGGTGCCGGAAGTGCTACAAAAAACACTCCGCTCCCCGACAGGCCGCCCGGATGCTGCGCATGCAATGGGACCGGGTCCGCAAGGTCACTCTCACTTTGGACCCGGCCAACTGGCCGGACGGCGAAGCGGCTTATATGTGGTACAAACTGACCAAACCCATAGGCCTGTTCATTAAGAACCTGGGCCGCCGCGGCGTCAACGTCACCGACTGGACCTGCAACATGGAATGGCACGACAACGGCTATCCCCACTGGCACCTGCTGATCGAGGTGGACAAACCCGGCCCGGCGGGCATGATCGGGCAGGACCTGATCCACGAGCTCTGGGCCTGGGGCGACAAAACGCACCGCATCCACGAAGGGTATTTTCACACTGAAAAGCAGTTCAAGGAGTACGCCGGTTACTTCGCCAAATCGGGCTACCTCCACAAAGATAAGCAACACCAGATCATCCTGCCCGGCTGGGCCAGCGGCCGGGGCTGGGAAGGGATGAAGATCAATCGCTTTTCATCCATGCGCCGCCCGAAGGTCCAGGCCGGGGAGCCGGAGAAAAAACCGGAGGCCGAACCGCTGAAACGGGTTGTCCGCCGGATGACCTACGCCGCCAAACATGAGCGATGCGGGCAGACGGTGGAGATATGGGAAGTGGAGGTTTTAGAGAACTCCCGGCGGGAAAAGCAGTTCAGCCGAACGAAAAGAGGCGTTTTCCACGTACCCTACGATCTGGTGATCAACTCCCTGGCCGGTGATTTTTACGAAGGTTTAGGTTTTTCCTTCGAGGGCTCGACAGACTTCGTGTGCGGTGTTCTGGCCTCCTGGGAAAAGTCGCCTCCCAGGCCCCCTGAGAGGCCCCGAGAATACCGCCCGGCCATCCCCGCCCATCTCCTCGACCGGGGCCGCGACCGCCATTTTTACGCCGTCTTCGGGCCTTTCATGGGGGCAGAATATGAGAGTCTATAAGCGGGGTAACCGCTGGTATTTTGATGGCATTGTTGATGGTGAGCGGCAACGCTCTACCTTGGGGCCGTTGATAAAAACAAGAGAGCAAGCCGAGAATTGGTTAAAAGGGTTTCAATCATCAGTATCGGAACAGCTTCTTCGTCAATTCATTACCGCTTATCTCAAATCTCGAGAGCCTTATCTGTCGCCCAAAACCATTGAGTCTTACCGAGAAACTCTGAGAAACTTTGAGTCATTTGTGGGAATCGACCGGCCTTTGCCGTCTATCACCGCTCGCGATATTTCTGCCTGGGCGGCTTCGCTGTTGAGGCGTGGTTTGAAGCCGGTCACTGTAAATGTTCATCTAAGGAATATCAAAGCGGCGTTAAACCGGGCGGCGGCCTGGGAACTGATCACTAAACCGCCGGTCGTCGAAATGGTCAAGGTTCCAAACCACCAACCCCGGCATTTGACGGAAGAGCAGTTCAAGTCTCTTTTGGAGCACGAATTCAATTTTGAATATCGGCGGCTTTGGTCATTTATGGTCTGGACGGCGGTAAGGCGCAGTGAGGCTCTTGGAGTTAGATGGGAGCACGTTACGCTCGGAGAGCGTCCCCAAGTGCTGATAACTGGAAAAGGCGACAAACAGCGGGTAGTGCCCCTGCTTCCTCCAGCGGTCGCCGCCTTGGGCCATCCAGGTGCTTGCGGGCCGGTGTTCCAAGTCGGGGCGGGAACTTACGTTACTCACCGTTTCCGGGATATGGCCAGGGCGGCGGGCATAAAAGCCAAGCTTCATGATCTGCGGCATACCGGCCTGACTTGGATGGTAGCGCATGGGGTGCCGGTGAAGTTGGTTCAGGACATTGCCGGGCACACGTCCATAGCCACGACTATGATATACGCCAAGACTTATGCCGGTGAGTCTTACGAGGTTCTTAAAAAGGCTTTTGAGTTCTGACTTCAGGACATGGCACAGTGTGTCATGAAATGTTGCCTAAGTGAAGAAACTACAAGGGGCTACATTTGCCGTAACCCCTTGTAGTTTCTTTTGTTTTTTGGAGCTGGCGATGGGAATCGAACCCGCAACCGCCTGATTACAAATCAGGTGCTCTACCGTTGAGCTACGCCAGCGAAAATCATCACGCCTAGTGTATTAACTTTCAAATATGTTCAAAATCTGCCCACCGAATCGATAATCTGGTCAGCAGTTTTGACCCTAAAAAAGATTCGAGGTTCATTTAGTAGAGGCGATGAAAGTAGGCTTTAATAGCGCCTTTCACCGACATGTGAACACCTCTTCTTTATAGCCTGGACATATATCGAAAATTTACATCTCGGAACTCTAATATGTCATCATGGAAACTGACACTTAAAATTTATTTTGCCATAACCTGCCGGTAAATTCAATACACACAAAATCGAAAATGTTTTTTTCCTCATCTGACAGCAAATCTGGGATTTGGTGCGGCTGGCAAACCATTCGCTACGCCTTCTGGCACGCCAAGCTGTGTGGAGGCGGCATCTAAGTTAGAGGACGAGTCAATATTTTTCCGGTTTCTATCACATCCCTCAGGCGTTCGATGAGCCTCCGTCGATGACCTGACGGGCGGCAGTGGTTTTTTCCGCCGCCAGCCTTACACTTGTACTATTTCTTGGGATCACTTTGAATCACTGGTATTAACGGTTCACCCTTTTCCCATTTTATCCGCTACTCCCACGATTTAATCTCACCTATGCCATCCGCCGGACTTTGTGGTGTAATGGGGAAATTATACTATATATCGAGTTGGCATTGATTTTATTTTCGAATAAGTGCTTTGTTTTTGCAGTCGAGACATCACGGTGTTCGAGTTATCCTGAATAGCTTGGCCTTGACACGGGAGCCGTTAACGATATTTGGTCTGTTTCAAACGTTCCTCAACCGCGACTGCGCCGGAGAGACGCCCATCGGACTGAATTTCACCACCTTGGCCGGCCCTGAAAATGGACACCAGACTCAATCATAAGAAAAATTTGACCGGCCGAGAGCGGAATCCGGCCGGTCAAAATATGGCGTCGAATCGGAGGCGTCGAAACGCTTATTGTCCGGTGCGTCAACAGCCTGAGCCTTCTCTGCAGACGGCTCATTTCACGAGTCAGGCAGGCCCGGGATGCGCCGGGCCATAAGCTTTATTTCATGACGGGGAAATATCCCGGCAATCATCGGCCAAAGCGTCCACCTGTTTTTTGAGACGGCCGAGCCCTTTCATGATTTCTCTCAGCTCATCCCGCTGCATGACGCCCTCTTCATTGGCCGCGTAGTCCAGTGAATCGCATTTGGCCTCATCCCCGTAATGCTTCCACACGTCATCTATCGATAGTTTCAGATCAAATATAAATGATTCTGCGGTGTTATGATAATTTTCGCTCATATCTCCGGCCTCCTTTTCGGAATCGGGTGGACAGGTCGCGATTAATTATGTTGATTATATATCTCGTTCGATTTTACGAATACACCCGAACGGGTATTTTTATTTTATATATTAATCTAATTATTTAATTAAATATTTTCTGAAGCAAGGGGAATTGCCGCTCTTCCAGGAATATGTTAAAAACAGATTAATAAGGAAGGACCGGCTATGATTCCGCGAAATAATTCGTCGACGAATCTGGGAATGCTGCGCCGCCCCCGGCTTCATTCTCTGATTCGGGAGGGATTAAATCATCCTCTTCTGGTCATGCTGGCCGGGCCGGGCTATGGCAAAACCCAGGCCATGACCGACTATCTGACCGAGTCCGGGGCCAACGCGGTCTGGCTGCGGTTGACGGGACTCGACAATCTGCCCGCTCACTTCTGGAATCACCTGATTCAGGCCTTGAAACCTGAATATCCCGATCTATCGGACAACCTGGGCCCGCTGGGCTTTCCGGCCACGCTTTCCGGTTTTGACGCTTTTATCCAGCTCTTGACCAAAAATTATTCCCAAATAAAACGATTGATTTTGGTATTTGATGATTTTGGCGTGATCAATAATGAGTAGATCAAGCTGTTTTTTCGGTTGCTGGTTGATATGGAACTGGAAAAATTTCCGCTGGTGCTGATCTCCAGTGAACTGGCCAGCACCGATTCGATCGCCTTTTTGAGCCGCAAAAGGTTTCTCGTTCTGACCAAGGATCTGCGGTTTACCCGAAACGAGATCGACGAGCTGTATCAAATGTACCGTCTGCCCCTCGACCCGGACGAACTCAGCGGCATCGAACGGCACACGGAGGGCTGGGCCCTGGCTTTGCATCTGCTCGTCCAGCAGCGCGACCGCCAGCCCAGCGCCAGCCTTATCGACGAAATGGACATCACCCATATGTTCGAAGAGCGATTCTTCGCCGCCTATTCCAGGCCGCAGCAACTGATGCTGGCCAGGCTGGCCCTGCTGAATTTCTTCACCAAGGAACTGGCCCTGGATTTATACGACGGGCCGGCCGTCGAACTGAAAGATCTGGGCAATCATCCCTTTTATGCGCCGGAACCGGTCACCGGGCGGCTGTTCTGGCATCACCTCTATCACCTCTTTCTGCGGCAAAAGCTTTACCTGCTCACCGAAGAGGACAAGCGGCAGACCTGGAAAACAGCGGCCGAACACTATGCCGCCTCGGGCGACGCTCTGGAGGCCATAGCCTGTTACAGCAAATGCGAAGACCACGCCGGCATGCTGAAGGTCATCGGCGTCTTCGCCCGCAGCCTGCGCAGCATTGTCGAAAAAGACGCTGAGTTTCTGCTGGAGCATCTTGACCGGCTGACGCCGCCGGAAGTGGGCGAATATCCGGTGGCCGACTATTTTCGGGCCCATATCTACATGAACATACTGGAGCTGGACAAGGCGGAAGCCCTGTTGACCGGCCTGGAAAAAAGGCTGCTCGACCGCGGCCGGCCGGAAGAAACCTCTCTGCTGGGCGACGCTTACGTCGGCCTGGGTTTTATCCACATGATGCGCAACCAACTGGACTACGGCCGTTTTTTCCAAAAGGCCGACGCCTGCCTGCCCAACGGCTCCAGTTATTACAACAGCAGAACCCTGGCCATAGAAAACAACAACTGCTTCGCCCTGGCCGATACTCTGCCCGGCGCCCGGGAGCGGATGGAACAGGCCGCCTATGAAGCCGCACCCTGGATAAACAAAGTGCTGCATGGCTGCATGAGCGGCATGGAATACATCATTTCGGCCGAATCCGCTTTTATGATCTGCGATTTTGACCAGGCGCGGCAAAAGGCCTACAAGGGCATATATAAGGCCGAGAGCAACGGCCAGCACGATTACGCCATGAACGGCTATTTCGTCCTGACCCGCATCGGCTGGATGCAGGGCGATCTGGCGGAAATGGAGAAACAAAAACAGAGCCTGGTGGAATATGCCGCCAGATATAAGATCGCCATCATCGACGAGATCCGCGATACGATCCTGACCTGGTATTACTTGAAGCTGCGGGACATCAGCCGGGTACCCCGAAGCATAATCACGATGGACTATTCCAAAAGGCCGCTGCCGGCCTACGGCCGGCTCCAGATAGCTTACGCCAGCTATTTGATGGTTAAAGGAGAATACGCCAAGATGGTCGGCATGCTGGAGCATCCGAGAGGGCTGTTTTTGTCCGGCGGCGTCTGGCATGACCGGATTCGCCTGTTCATCCTGCTGGCCATCGGCTATCACCACCTGGACCAGCACCAGTCCGCCGTGAGCGCTCTGGGGACCGCCTGCGACATGTGCCGTCACAATAATCTGACCGCGCTTTTTATTGAAACCGGCGACTATTTGCTGCCCCTGATGCGGCTGGCCCGGCAGCGGCGTAATTTTGACTTTTATCCCCTCTGGCTTGATTCGATTTATGATCGGGTCCGCGATTTCGCCAGGCGGGCCGAGGAAGTGTGCGCCGAATACCGCAAGCGGAATCCGGTCAGAACCATCAAGGACAATCCGCTTTCCAGGCGGGAAAGACAAGTATTGCAGGCCCTGGCCCAGGGCCTGACGCGCGAGGAAATCGCCCTGGCGCAGTATATCTCCGTCAACACGGTCAAAGCGGCCATCCGCAGCATCTACACTAAACTCAACGCCGGCAACCGGGCTGAAGCCGTATCCATCGCCCTTGTCCGGGGCTACATCGAGGGCTATCCAGCGGAGTAGGGCC
>Ga0192239_1283_pt1 | contig 10873 bp, 7 predicted proteins | sample Koala_Koa27_G3_FD_131231 | JGI IMG/M metagenome (GOLD analysis project Ga0192239, IMG submission 131231) | Enriched cells from koala feces incubated with labeled cellulose particles, San Francisco Zoo, California, United States - Koala_Koa2-7_G3 ... | reverse complement strand
GCTCTCGCCACCCGACAGCGACCGTGAACTACGGGATAGAGAGAGATAACCCAATCCTACGTCCAATAGGAAACCTACACGCTCGCGTATCTCTTTGAGAATCTCCGTGGCGATTTTTCTCTGCCTCTCGCTGATTCTTTCGTCGAGACCGTGAAGCCATTCCGATAGTTGTATGATACTCATAGCGGAAACTTCCGCAATATTTTTTCCGTCTATGCGGAAATATTTAGTGTCTTCCTTAAGGCGAGTACCTCCGCATACGGCACATTTCTGCCTCCGGACAAATTGTTCCTTCCATTTGCTACCCTTATTCGAAGCGGTATCTTCTTCGTTTTTTTCGATATAAGCTGCTATTCCGTCCCAAGAAATGAGATATCTTCCTGTGGTTGAGCCCACCCCTTTAAAATCTATCTGCAACGGTTCGGTGTCGCCGTAAATTATGGCGCTAAGCGCCTCCTCCGAGAAACTTTTAATTGGATCGTTTATTGTGAAACCGTGTTTTTTACCCATGGCTTCGAGTTGGGCGAAGAGCAGATTATTGCGGTATTTGCCCAGCGGTTGGATACCGCCCTGGGAGATACTTTTTTTCTTGTCCGGTATTATTTTTTCAATATCGAAAACCGCTTCTTCCCCTATGCCGTTACAATGCGGACATGCTCCGTGAGAAGAGTTGAACGAGAATGTATGCGGCGCAGGTTCGTTGAACGAAATTCCTGTTGTAGGACACATAAGGTTGCGGCTATAATAACGTGCATAGCTGTTATCATAGTCGTAAATCAACATTGTACCCTTACCGTGGTGCATGGCATCGCGCAGACTTTTTCTGATGCGATCCGCGGATTCTTCCTTGGCTATTATCCTGTCGATAACCAGTTCTATCGTATGGGTTTTATAACGGTCGAGTTTCATTCCGGACACGATCTCACGTATTTCACCGTCTACGCGCACGTGTATGTATCCTTTTTTCAGAAGAGAATCGAAGAGTTCGCGGTAGTGTCCCTTCCTTCCTTTGATTACCGGAGCGAGGAATGCTATTTTCCTGCCGGAAAAATCCGATATTATCAGGTCTACGATCTGCTCTTCCGTGTATCGAACCATCTGTTCTCCTGTTTCCGGCGAATACGCTACCGATGCGCGGGCATAAAGTAGCCTTAGAAAATCGCTTATCTCGGTCACCGTGCCGACGGTGGAACGTGGATTTTTATTCGTTGTCTTTTGTTCAATCGAAATTACTGGGCTCAATCCTGTAATCTTATCGACTTCCGGACGCTCCATCGCGCCTATAAACTGACGCGCGTATGAGGACAGGGTCTCCATATAACGCCTTTGTCCCTCCGCATAAATGGTGTCGAATGCCAGCGACGATTTACCCGATCCGGATAAACCCGTAATAACGGTAAGCCGGTTGCGCGGTATCTCCACGTCGATATTTTTCAGATTGTTGGCCTTAGCGCCGTAAACACATATTTTGTTGTCTTCCATTTGTATCTATAATCTCCTGAGCATTGTTATATAACGAATTCTGATGTTCAATTGTTATACCCTAAATAAATTTTGTAACGCTTCGCCTATCGAAATAATCCCGAAGAGGTTCGCGATTGTCAGTAAAATAAAGCATATCAGAAACCACTTTAAAAAACTTACTCCGAAACCCGAAGCATACTTCGAGGCAATATAGGCTCCGATAATGTTTCCGACCGAATGTATCAGCCCGTAAGAGTAATTTATGTTTCCGTCCAGCATGAATATTATCAGGGAGAACGGTGTCGTTACCAGTGCAATGAACCCTTTAAGGGCGTTGGCCCTTACTATATCGTATCTCAGACCCGCGATCGCCGCAGCCAGAAGTAAATAGCCGAGCCCTACATAAATGAATCCTGCGTAAAATCCTATAAATAAAAATATAAGATAAAATTTCCAGTCTATTTTCCTCTCGATCTTTTCACCTTTTAGATATTTTACAGGACTGAACATCATAAACCACAGAACCATAAAAAGGACAATTGCAAGAGTCCACCTGAATGCGGTATCCGATATCTGTCCCGCAGCGAGGGCGCCAGTTACTGAACCGATTACCATGGGTACGGATAACCTCAGTCCGAGCCTGACATCCAGTAGTTCCTGCCGTTTGAAATTGAAACTGGCAGCGAGATTCTGCATAACTATAGGTATGCGGTTCGTTCCGTTCGCCACAGCCGGAGGAAGTCCGGCAAGCAAAAAGAAAGTTATGGAGATTACCGTGGCTCCGCCCGCGAGAGTGTTTATGAATCCCACTATGAGTCCGGAAATTATCAGTAATGAAACTACTTCGAAGGAAATATCCATGAAAATCGAATTAACCGACAAAAATAATCATTATTTCCATATCTTTGTTTATTATTGAATTGATTATTTAAGAGAGCTCATTATGTTGAAGGCAGGAAATTACCACACTTTAAAAATAAACCGCACTACGGCTAACGGTCAGTATCTTATAGATGAAGACGGAGAAGAAGTTCTTCTGCCTAATAGATATGTCGACGAGAATTCTGTCGAGGGAGACGAAGTGGAAGTATTCGTTTATAAAGATTCCGAGGACAGGATAATCGCCACTACGGAAAAACCATATGCCATTGCCGGCGAAGCAGCTTACCTTGAAGTTGTCGATAAAACTCTTAACGGAGCTTTTCTGGATTGGGGGCTTTTGAAGGATTTGTTCCTACCTGTAAGAAATATGCCGTACAGAATGGACGTAGGTGAAAAATATATCGTTTTTATTTATACGGACAACGTGAACGGCAGGGTAGTTGCCTCGGCCAGAATAAGCAGTTTTTTAAGCAATAGCGAGATTACGGTGAATCCCGGGGATGAAGTAAACATACTCGTTGCACAAAAGAACGACCTTGGATTCAGAGTCATCATAAATAACAAGCATTGGGGAATGCTCTATCATAACCAGATATTTTCTCCTGTTTCCATAGGCGATAAACTGACTGCCTTTGTCCGCAGGGTGACCGAAGACAACAGGATCGACGTGAGCCTACAGCTTCAGGGCTATAAAGAAGTAAAAAGATCCGTAGATACCCTCATGGAAATTATTGAAAAAAACAGCGTAGTCCTGAATGTCTCGGACGACAGTACTCCGGAAGATATCCATGCTGCTACCGGTATGAGTAAGAAAGTATTCAAGCGTACAGCCGGAGTGCTTCTGAAAGCCGGTAAAATAAAAATTGAGAAGGGAAGGATAATAAAAACTGACTGAAATGACTAAGAATTATAGGAAACTCGATCAGGAGGAAATAAGCATATTATCCGGAAACGGTTGTTCGGCGGAGAACTGGGACGAAATTAAAGTGGAAGAAGGATTCTCGCCGGGAATGATTCGTAACACCCGCTTCGGTAAAAAAGTTTATATTGGTGCGCGTGCTGAGATAGATTCCGTAAGATATTTATCCTGTTACATTATCGGACAGAGTGCGGTATTGCACAATATAGATTATCTGGCGACCGATGGAATTTCTTCTTTCGGAAACGGAACCCACGTAAATCTTCTTAATGAGACCGGTGCGCGTGCGATACGTATATTCGATGATATGTCCGCACAGACTGCCTATGTTTTTGCAATGTACAGGCATCGTCCCACGGCGATTACTGCTATTAATAACCTTATCGATATTTACGTCAATAAAATCAGTTCGGATGTCGGTATCGTAGGAGCTTATACCAAAATAGAGAATTGCGGTTATATTAAAAATATACGTACGGGAGAGGATGCCAGGATAAAAGGTGCGTCCGAACTTAAGAACGGTACTGTTAATTCTACCAGTGAGGCTCCGTCTCGCATAGGGCGGAATGTCATAATGAGGAATTTTATTACATCGTCCTCGGCAAGGATAACGGACGGCGCCGTTGTGGAAAAATGTTTCGTTGGGCAGGGGTGTGAAATAACCAAAGGATTCAGTGCCGAACATTCGTTCTTCTCAGCAAATTGTTTTCTCGCGAACGGCGAGGCAGTATCGGTATTTGCAGGTCCTTATACTGTATCACATCATAAATCATCGCTTCTGATCGGAGGAATGTTCTCGTTCTTCAATGCAGGAAGCGAAAGCAACCAGAGTAATCATTACTATCGTCTCGGACCAGTGCATCAGGGAGTTATGGAGCGCGGCTGTAAGACTGGCAGCGGTTCGTATATTCTTTTCCCTGCAAGGATAGGTGCGTTCTCGGTAGTAAAAGGAAGGCACAATACGAATCTCGATACGTCGCTTCTTCCCTTCTCGTATCTTATAGAATACAACGGTGATACCATAATTGTTCCCGGTGCGAACTTAGGAAGTGTAGGGGCAGCAAGGGATGCTATGAAGTGGCCGAAAAGGGATATGAGAAAAGGAGTGGACTTTAAAGACAGGATCGTTTATAAAATGTTCAATCCGTATATCGTGGGTAAAATGGTGCAGGCCATAGAGATATTGAAGGATCTCTCTCCAAAATTCGTCGGAAAAGAATATGTAAATTATAACGGCGCTAAAATTAAGACATCATCGATAAAGAAAGCAATAAATCTTTATAACCTTGCGATAGATAAATATCTGGGCGGTATCATTGCTGCTAAATTAAATAATTCCGATTGGAAGAATGCACAGGATGTTGCGGATATTATGGATGCCGGAAGTCGATCCAATTATGGGGAATGGTGCGATGTCGCCGGGCTTATAACCCCTGTCAGCATAGTCGATATGGTGGTTCACAATATCGAAAGAGGAACCATATATTCCATAGAGGAACTTAATGGCTCGTTCCTTCATGTTGAAAAAAATTACCGTGAATTCGAATGGATTTATGTGGTGAGACTACTTGCTTCGAGACTCGGCAAAGCCGTGAATGAAATTACTGCTAAAAATCTGATTCCGGTTCTCGAAAGATGGAAGAAAAGCGTTGCAGTGATCGATGCTATGCTGTGCGACGATGCCAGCAAGGAATTCTCGGCCAAAACAATGATAAGTTACGGGATTGACGGCGACGAAGATATAAAGAAAGCGGATTTTGCTGCCGTTCGCGGAAGCTATGACCACAATTATTTTGTAAAAGGCACTAAGGATCATACTCACAGAAAAGCCGTGTCGGCTGACAGATTGATTGACGCTTTGTGGAAAATGTAATAACTTTACGGCATATTTCCTGATTTCTTATGATCGACCAATCAACTGTAGATAGAATATATGCCGCCGCGGATATCGTGGAGGTTGTAAGTGATTTTGTCAATCTCCGGAAAAAAGGGGTTAACTATCAGGCCTGCTGTCCGTTCCATGAGGAGAAAACACCTTCGTTCGTCGTGTCGCCATCTAAAGGCGTTTATAAATGTTTCGGATGCGGCAAAGGAGGGAATGCGGTCAGTTTTGTCATGGAGCACGAGAATCTCGGTTATGTGGAGGCCCTCCGTTTTCTCGGTCGTAAGTACGGTATCGAGGTAGAGGAGCGGGAACAGACCGACGAAGATCGCAGACGGAACGACGACAGGGAGAGCATGATGGTACTCTCGTCGTGGGCATCGGACTATTTCGTGGAAACGATGAACGATACCGACGAAGGTATAAACGTGGGGTTGGGATATTTCAGGGAACGCGCTTTTTCGGAAGCTGTAATTAAAAGATTCGGATTGGGTTATTGTCCGTCACAGGGTTCACAGTTCACGGAAAAAGCCCTGACGAGCGGTTTCAAAGAAGAGTTCCTTATCCGTACGGGACTTACTATAAAACGGGATAACGGTACTTATTACGATCGTTTCAGTGGTAGAGTTATGTTCCCGATACACAGTATCAGCGGAAGGGTGATCGCGTTTGGAGGCAGGACGCTTCGTACCGATAAAAAAACGGCAAAATATCTTAATTCACCCGAATCGGAAATTTACCACAAAAGCAATGTTCTATACGGATTGTTCTTTGCCAAGAAGGCGATAACGAAGGAAGACTGCTGTATATTGGTCGAAGGATATACGGACGTACTTTCACTTCATCAGAGCGGAGTTGAAAATGTCGTAGCTTCTTCCGGCACATCGTTAACGGTGGAGCAGATCAGGCTGATTTCCAGATTTACCAAGAATATAACCGTAATATACGATGGCGATTCAGCCGGAATAAAAGCATCCCTCAGGGGAATCGATATGATCCTTAGGGAGGGTTTGAACGTGAGGGTTGTTCCGTTACCGGAGAACGAGGACCCGGACTCATTTGCACGCGGAAAAAGTTCCACTGAATTAAGGGAGTATATACGGGGCCATGAGCAGGATTTTATTTCTTTCAAAACGAAACTTCTGTCGGCCGACGTCGGAAGCGGCGATCCCATCAAACGCGCGGCTGTTATCTCGGATATAGTGGATTCCCTGTCGGTAATCCCGGAAGCTATACCACGTAATATATTTATCAGGGAGAGCAGTACCCTTCTGGGTATCGATGAGGCTCTGCTCGTGAGTGAGGTTTCGAAAAGACGGCGCGATAAAGCGCTGTCCCGTGAGGAAACGGAGTTTCTAAGGAAGCGTGAGAAAAACCTTCCGCAGACGGAGTTCGTTCCGGTAGCCAACGGGACGGTTGTTTCAGGAAGCGGAGTCGAGACGCTCGAATACGAACTGATATCATATCTTCTCCGTTACGGTATGAAGACAATAAACTTCGGAACCGATGATGAACCGAACGAAATAAAAGTTGCTGAAGCTATTATCGGGGAAATGAAGGATGACGGTATCGAATTGCAGAATAGTTTATACCGAAATATTTACACCGAATTCGTTTCTCTTTACGATAAAATGACCGATCTGACACAGGAATTTCCTTTGGGTTCGCTGACCGGACATCCTGATCCGGAAATCTGCAACACTGTCGTTGATGTTATGATGAGAACGGATCTTTTGAAACCCAGCGGTTTATGGGAAAGAAACGAGATTGCAGTCGAGAATGAGGAAGACAGACTGCATATCGCCGTACCCAGGGCCATTACTTTGTATAAGACCAAGATAATCGAGAATATGATAAAGTCCCTAAGCGATAGACTTACCGAATTAGCGGAGTTTAACAGCGAAGCCGAAGAGATTCTCAAGCAGATCGATATGCTCAATCAGACGAGAAAACACATATCGGAAAAATTTTCACGCATCTTATTATAAGAAAGATACCAGTCCTTAACTTTTATCGTATGGCTACGGACCGGTATCCTAAGGGTCTGTTAGCCCTTTACTAATCTTCTTAATTGCGGTGTATCCTTCGGAAGCACCCTTTTGATCGGTGAGACCGGATAATACGAGTGCGGTCTGTACTGATAAAGCTGGGTTGCAGCGAACTTGTTATCCCGCGATATCCACACCTGCCATTTGATTCCCGATGCTTTATTCAGCTCCTTCGGATCGATCTTTCCAAAATCGGAGGATTTCTGAATTGTGGTCAGTTCTGTAAGAGTTTCCACACCGAAGTTGAAAGATTCGATATCTATTTCCTTGTTAGTTACCGTGTATACATAATGATATTTACCGATAAAGGCACCGGCACTTTCTGTTATCAACCCGATACATCCGAAAGTAACGAGAAGTATGGATATGAACGATCCGCTCTCGTCGAAGGTCGAACCAACGGCGAACAGGACTACACTTATAAATAATATTACGACTGAAATTACTGTAAATCTCGGGTTCTTCTTTTTTATTACGGCACCGCCTGACGCCGTGACAATATCGTCAATGAATTCTTTTGATTCCATGTTTTATAATTTTAAAATAGGACAATCGATGCCGGGTTACGCCGGCATGCTTATCAAATAAAATAAGATGTACACGGAAGCTAAATGATAATCCTACATAACATGTACAATCTCAGTACGTTGTGATGCAGGTAGAAGATGTTTTTGAAATTGTCGGAATATGTTTCGAATGTACTTCCTGAAATTACATTTTTAACTGGGAAAAAGACAGCGTGATTTTCAGGAACATGGCTCCTTGTCCTTCTGACCGGTGCGCTTTGACTGTTATATCCTGTGGAAATTATGAAAAATGTATCCGGAAGTTTCCGGTCGGGACCGTCGTCTTTTGGAGTTAATTCGTAAATTTCCGTCTCTATAAGGGACAGGGAATTATTCCGGTTGTCCACACTGTTGCCATTGATATAGAAAACCACACACACGGATGCGGCTGTAAGCAACAGATATTTGACTAAATTTTTCAATTCCGGCAAATTTTCATGCAAAGATATAAATTAATATAATTATCGGTATTTGAAACTGTTTATTATTTTATTTATCGGAAATATTGACGTACATTTGCCAATTATAAATCCAAGATACTGATGAGTTTAGTAGCAATAGTCGGAAGACCGAACGTAGGAAAAAGTACATTGTTCAACCGACTTATAGGCATGAGAAAGGCTATTGTCGATCATACTGCTGGAACAACAAGAGACAGGCATTACGGTAAAACCGATTGGAACGGTCGGGAATTTTCCGTTATAGATACGGGAGGATATGCCGTAAATTCCGACGATATTTTCGAAGACGAGATACGCAAGCAGGTAATGCTCGCCATAGACGAAGCCGATGTCATTATTTTTATGGTTGAAGTTTCGACAGGAATAACAGACCTGGATATGGACATGGCGGAGATTCTGCGCAAAACTTCCAAAAAAGTTTTTGTAGTAGTAAACAAAGTGGACAACAACAATCTTTTATATTCCTCCCATGAATTTTATTCACTCGGTTTAGGAGAAATCTATTCTATTTCCGCAATGAGCGGAAGCGGTACCGGAGATATACTCGATGAGATAGTCAAGGCTCTTCCCGAGGAACAGAAAAGCGAAGAAGAGGAAGTGCTCCCTAAAATAACCATAGTAGGACGTCCGAACATGGGAAAATCATCCTTAACCAACGCCCTTTTAGGCGAAGAACGGAATATCGTTACGCCTATCGCCGGAACTACGCGGGATTCGGTTCTTACCAGATACAATAAATTCGGATTGGATTTTTTCCTTGTGGATACCGCCGGTCTGCGTAAAAAAGGTAAGGTAACGGAAGATCTCGAATTCTATTCTGTTATGCGTTCCATCAGGGCGATAGAAGCATCGGATGTATGTATTCTTATGCTCGATGCTTCTCAGGGAGTCGAGTCGCAGGATATGAATATCTTCAACCTCATTATAAAAAATAAGAAGGGATGTGTGATCGTGGTAAATAAATGGGACACAGTTGCGGAAAAATCCACCAATACCATGCGTGATTTTACGGAAGTTATCAAAAGAAAACTTGCTCCGTTCAATGACGTACCTGTCATATTCACTTCAGTGATAAATAAACAGAGAATAATGGATGTGCTCCAGTCTGCGATAAAGGTATACGAATCCAGAAAAAGAGTTATCCGTACATCCGAACTTAACGAGTTCCTTCTACCTATAATCGAAGAAACACCGCCCCCGGCAGTTAAGGGAAAATATATTAAGATAAAATATATTACACAGCTTCCTTCGCCGACGCCGTCGTTTGCATTCTTTGTTAATCTGCCTCAATACATCAGGGATCCGTACAGAAGGTTCCTTGAAAATAAAATAAGAAACCACTGGGATTTTTCCGGTGTTCCGCTCCAGATATTTTTCAGACAGAAGTAAAATTTACGGCTATGAAAAGAACCGCATTATTATTTCTATTATTAATACCGTTTTTATCTTCCGGACAATGGAACCAGCCTGCCGGTTCAGTAGGGAAGGAATATCCGCGAACGGATTTTAACAGTTACGAACGAAGGGACGATGCAGTTACTCTCGATCCTGAAAGGTCCGATTATTATCTCTCTCTTAACGGAGAATGGGGGTTCACGATATCCGATCCGGGAAGTCTGAATCCGGCATTTCTTTCAGGAGAAAGGGGAAGCTACGACACTAAACCGGTTCCTGGTTACTGGGACAATATGACCCCGACTGCGCTTGACGGACTGACTGCGCCACAGCTCCCTTCGGATAATAGAGCAGGAATATACCGTCAGTTCGTTACCATACCCGTAGGCTGGCTCGACAGAGATATATTTGTAAAAGTAAAAGGATTGAAATCCGGTGCTGGATTGTATATTAACGGAAATTACGTGGGTTATGCAGAAGATTCTTCGGTTTCTGCCGAATTCAATATCTCTAAATTCGTTTCGGACGGAACGAATGTTATAGCTATCGCGGTTTACAAATGGACCACGGGGAGCTGGATGGAAAATGCTTCGCTGACAGGCACGGGTATCGAAGCCGGAGTCAGCCTCTATTCCCAGCCAAGGGTGCATATTCAGGATTTTTTCGTCAGAACCTCTACAGATGCGGATCATAAAAAAGGATTTATAGATATGGATATTGTCGTAGTAAACAATTCGAATTATGAAAGTGCTGCCGAAGCATGGTTCGATCTTATGGACCATAACGGTAAAGTAGTAAGATATAATTATAAAGAGATTATTGTTCCGGGAACAGGAGGAAAGGATACCGTAAGTTTTCGTGCGGAAGTTCCGAATGCAAAGCTGTGGTGTACGAACGATCCGTATCAGTACAGTCTTATGCTCAGGGTTAAACATAACGGACGGTTTACGGAATATATTCCTTATAAAGTTGGGATCAGGAACATAGAAGCAAACGGCGAAGTCGTTAATTTAAATGGACAGGCTGTTACGTTAAATTCGTACGAATATAATTATAACGGTACCGGTTTCCGGAAAGAAACCATTAAAGATGAACTTATGGATCTGAAAAAACAAGGCTATAATATTATATCGTGTGCGTATCATCCTGATAAGAACCTGGTTTATTCGATATGCGACGAACTCGGAATTTTAGTAACGGATGTTATCAATATCGACGCATCGTTAACGGGAAATAGCAAGGCGGAAGGCGGAACC
>Ga0192239_1276_pt1 | contig 11417 bp, 12 predicted proteins | sample Koala_Koa27_G3_FD_131231 | JGI IMG/M metagenome (GOLD analysis project Ga0192239, IMG submission 131231) | Enriched cells from koala feces incubated with labeled cellulose particles, San Francisco Zoo, California, United States - Koala_Koa2-7_G3 ... | reverse complement strand
CGGTCGCTTCATCAACAATAATAACCCTATTGGCGCCTGAGGCGTATGAGGAGCTCGATTATGGCCAAAAAGTCTCTGTTCGATCTTTACAAAATGAAGGAAAAGGGCGAAAAGATCGCCTGGCTGACTTCCTATGACTATCCCACCGCCCAGTTCGCCGAAGCCGCGGGCATGGACATGATCCTGGTGGGCGATTCCCTGGGCATGTGCGTTTACGGCTATAACGGCACCGTGCCGGTGACTATGGACCAGTGCATCTGCCATTCCGAAGCCGTGCGCCGGGGCGCGCCCAACACCTTTGTGGTGGGCGACATGCCTTTCCTTAGCTATCAGACCTCCGATGCCGACGCCGTCTACAACGCCGGCCGCTTCCTGAAGGAAGCCGATGTCGACGCGGTCAAGCTTGAAGGCGGCGTCCGCATCGTCGACCGCATCAGGGCCATCAGCGACGCCGGCATCGTGGCCGTGGGCCATATCGGCCTGACTCCCCAATCCTCCGGCCAGCTCGGCGGCCACAAGGCTCAGGGCCGCACCGCCGAAGCGGCCAAAATGACCGTGGAAGACGCCGTGGCCGTGGAAAAGGCCGGAGCCAAGCTGCTTTTGGTGGAAGCCGTGCCCCCGGAGGTCACCGCCTACATCACCAAGACCCTGACCATCCCGGTGCTGTCCATCGGCGCGGGCCTGCCCTGCGACGGCCAGCTTTTGATCGTCAGCGACATGATCGGCCAATTCCAGGCCTTCACCCCCAAATTCGTCAAGAAATACGCCAACGTGGCCGAAGTCATCACCAACGCCATGAAGGAATACGTTCAGGACGTCAAGGATTCCAAGTTCCCGGCCGACGAGCACACCTACAAGATGGTGGCCGGCGAAGAGGAAAAATTCCTCAAACTCATGGGCGGCAAATAACCCGCCACTGTGGGGATAGGTCCGGATCGGGAGTTGTCCGCACTTAACAATGCGTCCGATAAAAAGCTTAGGTCAGGCTGATCGCCCAGTCTGGCGACGCCGGTCGCCTAAACAACCCTCCTTCTGGAAATTATATTTAGCTGTGACTGCCCTGCGGGGATGGAAGGCCGGTCTTCCGTCCCCGCCGTTTTTGTGCTAATATAACCGCAACTTTTTAGCTGTTTTTACCTGGAGAAGCAACCATGACCGACGACCAATTCGCCGCCCTGCTGGACCGGCTCAAGTGGCTCCAGGCCGCCCAGGTGAACAATACCGTCAAGCAGGTGGAAGTGACCTGCGTCAATCGTCTGGGGCGGCCTTTGACCGCCCGGGAGAAAGAGGTGATCCACCGGGACTGCCTGGAAGAGGTCGCCGAAATCAGAGGCCTGATCGACGAAAATAACCTTTAAGTAAACGGCCGGGGGGACAGACTTGCTTTTTTCGGCCCAACCTGTTTAAATATTTTTGATTACCTCTAAACTTACCTTTACCGGAGCGGCGGTTCAGCCGCGCCTAAGTCTTTTTTGGGAAAATTATGAAAAACAAGTTGAACAATGATGAACGGGGAATACGCCACGCGGGGGATCTGCTGCCGGCCGGTTTCGACCCTCACGACGCCATGCGGATTCTGTCTGCCTATTTGCTCAACCTCGAAACCGCCTTCGACGACTTCAAAAAGGCGGCCAACACCAAACAGCGCAACCTGGAAAGCGAATACCGCGCCCTGAGCAAAACCAAGGACGACCAGAAGCAGGAACTGGATCGTCTGCACGTCGATCTTCTGGACCTGACCAACACCCTTGAGGAGCAGGAAAGTCAGCTGTCCACAGCCAACCAGAAGATGCTCAACTACGAAAAACAGTTCAAAAAGCTGCACCGGGAAAACAGCGAACTGACCAACAGGCTGACCCAGAAGGAAAATGACGCCGATTTCTATCGTCAGGAGCTGGATCGGAGCGTAAGGGAAAACGAGTCGCTGACTTCCAGCCTGCAAATGGCCAACATGCGCGTCGAAGAACTGGAACGACGCCTGGCCGTGGAGCGGGAAACCTCCACCATGCACGAAAAGGAGGCCCGCCGCCTGAATCTGGTGCTGTCGGAAAGCCAGGGCAAGGTGGGCCTCACCGAGCGCAAACTGGAAGAAGCGGTGGTCAAATATTCCGACGAGATCAGGCGTCTGAACGACCGGGCCAACGCCGATGCGCAGCATGAGGTCAGCCTGCTGCGCAAGCGGGTCCGATCCAGCACGGCCCCGGAAATGCGGGAGATGGAGAAGCTGATGAATGACAAGCTCAGCATAGAAACGGCCAGCAATCTGAAGGCTTTGCTGTCGCGTCTGCTGTCCAAGCTGGAACAGGCCGGGCTGGAGTTGAGATAACTTGCCGCCGGCTTCAGCCGCATCATGGCCAAAAAGGGGCGTGGTTTCATGGGAAATGAAACCACGCCCCTTTTTGGCCTGAAGAGAAATTCAGCGGCTTGGGCCAGACCGGAACTCAGCCCTTGAATTTGGTCCGGATTATGGTTAACCCGCCGGGTTGTCGTATCCGCTATAAGGGAATGTGAAATCAGGCGGCCAGCACTTTGGCCGTCCAGGTTTTGATGGCCTCGGCCGAATCACCGGGATCGCCGTTGATTTTCAGCTTGCCGCCGACCACCTTGGCCCCGAGGGCTTCAAGCTTATCAGTGATGGCGTCGACCGCCCCGCAGAAATAGGTGTAATCCTCGTCACCGCAGCCGAAAACGCCGGTTTTCACGCCGCTGGCCCCGATTTTGTCAAAAGCTTCGAACAGCGGGATAAAATCTTCCTGCAGTTCAATCTCATCCTGGCCCCAGGTGGAGCAACCGAAGAGCACCAGATCATAGCCCTGGCACAGTCCGTCGGGGACGGCCCGGCCGGCGCTCTTGACATCCACTTCGTTGCCGGCGGCCTTGGTCTGTTTTTCCACTTCCCCGGCCACCCATTCGGTATTGCCGGTGGTAGAGCCGTAAACAATCAGCACCTTTGACATATCCACTCCTTATCTGCTGCAATATAGCCGCGGCCGCGGCGGTTAGATCACAGGCCGTCTTAAAGGCCCATGTCGTTGAAAGACGATTTTTCCACCTGCCCCGTTTGATTTAAAATTCCGGACCACGGTCTCCTGCCAAGTTAAAGACCGTGGTCCGGTTCGGGGGTCGGATCACGCATTTAGGCGATTTAGATTAGGGAGGTCTGGCCTATTGGCGTGCATGACTGAAAAGAGATTACCATAAATGAGTCTCATTTGCAATAAGAAAATTCGTTTTTTTGCTTTTTTATATCTCCTTGATCTCAAGCCGATTATAAAATGAGATATGTTGAAGTTTATTGCCGTCGGTGTTGAGCGGTTAACTGAAGAAGGTGTATGCAGGGGATTCACTGTCGATGAGTGAACGGTGGTTGAACTAGTTATTCGATACAGGGCGGAAAGTGGTCGTGACCTGGTCCATCGTGGCCGAGGCCGGGAGTCCAACCAGTATTCGTATCGTAGATGGAAGAAAAAGTATGCCCTCGAGCGGGATCATAGTAGAGTAACCAGACAGGAGGCTTTAATGTAGGTTGGACCGGAACCCGGCTGAATCGCGCTCCGCCAGCCCCGCCCCACCGCAACTCGGAGAACCTGTCATCCTGGCCACGTTGTTCCACCGTCCAGTCGGGCATTCCTTAATTGCGTTGCCAATTGAAAAAAAGTCCTTGACACTGATCCCTTAATTATATAATATCACAACGTACTCTCGCTGGGAAATGACGAGATAAAGCTAAGTGGGGCTGTAGCTCAGTTTGGGAGAGCGCTTGAATGGCATTCAAGAGGTCAGGGGTTCGATCCCCCTCAGCTCCACCAGAAATTCAAACGAAGAAGCCCGTCAACGTTCGATAAGTGTTGACGGGCTTTGATTTTAGGCCATTTTTGTCCAACCCAGTTCAATCTCTACTGTTGACATCCTGCTCTTTTTTGGTACTTTTTGTTGGTCTTCAGCCTTTGTTGAAAGGGGTACCGAGAAAAATGTCGCCGCTTTCTTCGGAATATTCTGCCGTCAGCCAAAAGGTAGCCATTACTCCATCATAAATGCCCACAGAAAGCAGGTGCGCTCCTCCGGGCCATAGATGGCTATGACGGCTGTTTTTCGGTGGCCTGTGCTTTGAAGCTCCTTCCTCTGGTATTTGTCAAACCTGGGAAATTGCGTCAGACTGAAGCCCTCCGGTAGGGCAGGCATATTTGCACTAGGCCGCCGACAATGGATTGTCCAGGGGCACAAACAATAGCCAGAATAGTGGCGGCTGGCTATCCAGACAGGTTTGACAAAGGCGCAAGACTGACTGACGGCGGAAAAAAACCTTCCATCCGAATGTGTGCATTCACCCGTGGTTGTAGCATCATGAAAAACGAGATAAAAGCCAGTTCTCGGCGGGACGGCTGTAAAGCACAACTAGGATGGAGCTGTTGACCGGCAAGCTCGGTTTCAAAGGGAATTGACCACAAGGCCGGATCGGCTGATTTAGGCTCAGACATCATACAACCCCAATTTTTCGTAAAGCTCAAGGCCTTCGGCGGAATCATGAGGCTCCTAGAGGTGATAGGAACCGCCTACAATTTGTCTCCGCCCTTTGCAGATATAATGGATAAATGGTTTCCCGTAAATCCCGGTGAAAATATTGTCATCGTGCCCATACAAGGAGACTGCGCCGCTAGGGGCTGTTTCGAAAACTGGGGTCTTGAGCAGATACGATATTTCCGATGATTTATGGACCAAGATCGAGCCATAGTTGGAGACGATAGGCCGCGACCCAAGCAGAGCCCAAAATAAAACATCCAACCGGCAAATGTCTAACCGTTCTTTACCGAATGCGAACCGGAACACCCTGGCGTGACCTGCCTGACATATGGCCCCTGGCAGACGGTTTACAGCGGCAGCGACACTGGATGCCCATGATTGCTGGATAAGTTGTTTAAAGAACTCACCAGATATTATGATGATGAGTCGTTTATGAGGATTCCAGCTTTGTCAAAACCCATCAGGCCGGAACCGGCGCAAAAGGGGGCACTTCCAACAAAAGATCGGTAGCACGAAAGGCGGATTGACTACCAAAATTCACGCGGTGGGCGATGGGCTTGGCAAGCCGGTCAGACTTCTGCTGACCGCTGGGAATGTCAATGATTCATTCCCGCGATTGATTTACTCGCGGTTCTAAAAATGTGGAAATCAAGACCTGAGCTGACTTGATATAATCAATCAGCTCAGGAGGTTTCCGATGTACACGAAGAAAGAACAGGCCCAAATTCGCCACACTTTGATTTTTGATGCTGCGGAACAATGTGGCATTATTACAAATACTTGCCGTTACTTTGGCTTCTCTCGTGACACCTATCATCGTTGGAAGCCGCAGTACCAGGCGCATGGAGAAAAGGGCTTGATCAATTCAAAACCTTGTCCTCAAAACCCCAAAATCAGAATTCCTCTGGAAATCGAAGAAAAAATTCTATAACTCAGAAAAAACGACCATTTCGGTCAACAGAATATTGCCTGGCATCTGTTGCGCTGGCATGGCATAAAGGTCTCTGACCTGCCCGGCCAGCCGAAATGGCAGTATCAGGTGTGAATGAAAGTTTCAGACCGTAGCTCTGAGGCCCCGCAGGGGCCGAAGGCGGAGGGCTGAAACTTTCAGGCGTCGGTGGCCGGTATCCCAGAGAACTGTGCGGCCTGATTGCATTGTAGTGCCGACGCCACCTCTCCGTCAATATTTGCACCTCCTTAAGTGTATCAAAGAGTTCTCTGCTTAATATTCATCCCGGAACTTTCCGTTGAACGATTCGTTATATCCGTTCTCCCAAGGACTGCCGGGTTCTATGAACAAGGTCGATACGCCAAGGCCAGACAACCATTTCCGCAACTCCACCGCCACAAACTCAGGGCCGTTATCGCTGCGAATGTATTGGGAAGCCCTTTTTCTAAAAACAAATCAGCCAGGACGTTCAGCACGTCGAATGATTTCAGGCTGCGCTTGGTCGTGATGGCCAGGCATTCATGGCTATATTCATCAACCACCGTCAAAAACTTCAGTTCCCGGCCATCGCGGGTCTTGTCGTGGACAAAATCATAGGTCCAGACATGGTTGACATGCTCGGCCCTGTGTCTGACGCAGCAACCGTCATTGAGCCAGATGCGGCCACGCTTCTTTTGCTTGGACGGCACCTTCAGCCCGGCCTGACGCCATATCCTTTCAACGCGCTTATGGTTGACGCGCCAGCCTTCGCGCCGGAGCAGCGCCGTTATCCGCCTGTAGCCATAGCGGCCATAGGCGGAAGCCAGTTCCACTATTCGCCCGGTCAAGGCGTCCTCGCCTGATCTTATCTTCGGCCATCTCCGCTGCGTCGACCGCGCCTGACCTATTACCCGACAGGCCCTCCGCTCCGACACCTCCTGAAACAACGACTGAACGTGATCAACCGCTAAACGACGCTTGGCCGGGCTTAGAACTTTCCCGACGAAACCTCTCGTAATATGGCCTTGTCCAGAGACAGATCAGCCACCAGCTTCTTCAGCCTGGCGTTTTCTTTCTCCAGATCTTTCAGCTTTTTGGCCTGATCCATCTTCAAGCCGCCATACTCCTTGCGCCAGCGGTAATAGGTCTGCTTACCAATCCCAGCCTGACGGCAGGCCATCGTCACGTTTGACCCCTGGCCTGTCATCACCTCTGTCTCACGCAGCTTCATTATCATATGTTCCGCCGTATAACGCTTCTTGGCCATCTTCCCTCCTCATGACTAAATCCATGCCTACCATTTTACATGGACTCGTTTCTGGGGGGAAGGTCACTTTGAAAACGGGAGTTTTTTTCTGCTTATCTTGATATTACTCCAAAAGAACATTCTTCAGGAGGTAAACAGCGGTTGGGAGGTCCGTATAAACGCGGCACCGCTCATGCCCGCACCTTGCTGATACAGGGAGCCAGGGCCGAGATTAGCCAGCTTTTCATGGGCAGAGCTACATATGGAGGCGGAGCCATGTACCAGTGGCTGAAACGCCTAGTGGAAAGACGTGGAGCCAACAAAGCTAGGGTGTTAACATTATCTGATAATAGCCTCAACAATAAGTGCCAACAAAATGAAGCCCATGAAGATGATGTCGAGTTTATCGTACCTGGTGATATTATAAATAAAGGCAAATCTCAGAGATAATATGAAATTTCCACTAGGATCAGTGTTCATGACCGGATTCATATGAGCATAGGCTTATTTATGGAAGGACAGTGGCGACTGTTGATTCCCGGAATACGGATCAAGCCGGTTGAACCGCCCGCTTGCGGGCTATACCAACGGGCATGGAGATACTGCAAACCGGAGACAGCTTTAAACTGCTCACCGGAATAAAGCAGGTTCGTCAACGCATCTTTGGTGTTGAAGCCGTGGGCGTTACCGTAGGCGTCGTAGCTGTATTGTTGGATTATCTGTCCTGCGAGGTCGGCTACACCTCTGGTGCTGCCGTGTCCGTCAGCCAACAATGCTAAGTATCCATTCACCGCATAGAACTGGGCCAGCACATCATGGCCGATGGTGTAAGTGGTTACCTTAATCACTTGGCCATTTTCTATCACTCTGTCAGCGTTGGCATCTATTTTTTCTATCTGCTTTATCTTGATGCCGTTTGAGTCATAAACATATTGCTGGGTAACGCTTTGCGACTTGACGCCGTTGGTGTAGGTGTCGATGACTATTCGGACAACCTACCCTGCGCGTCGTAAGACATCGTCGTTTTCGACTCTGTCTTGCTGTTGATCAGGTCGATGACCGTCTTGGCGCTCCGCTTGATTTTATTGTAGACCTAATTGTTCAGTTTGACCTCAGGGCCGCACTTGATTTTCGTTTATCATCCAAACTGTTTGATAACTTTAATGTCATTGGTTTCCGCTTCATCTGTCTCCCAAAAGTAAACGGACCAGTATTCGGTTTTGCCCTTCTTCCCGTCGAGTCCGCCGCAATAGATTCGAAATTTTTAATTGCCCTTTCGCATGTGGACTTCGATTTCATGTTCCACATCAGCCCTGATATAAAGTATCCCACTTCGCATTTTTCGTATTAGGCAGCTTGCCGTTGAGATAGAAACTGACCTCAGCCATAACATCATTACTGAGATAAACTGTGGCTGATTTATCCCATTTAATTATGTTTCTGTTGCTTTCTTCTTGACTTGGGCCGACGTCACTGATGCCAATGGTTGAGTCAGAAAAAACTATGGAACTGAATCCTGCAAAAATGGAACGTTTGAAGTGCTTGGATTTTCCTTCGAGAAGCTCTTCCCAATGATACGTTTTTACTTTAATTTTTGTTTCATTTTCTTTATCATGATTGAAAAGAAAATGAAATTCGTCGGGTTAAACTTCATTGACTCAATTACGGAACTCCATTTCCTCCATAAAATTGGCCTTTGGCTGACAGCAATAACCTCAACAGTATAGTCATCAGGTTTGTAGCTGATTGGAAATAATACATTCCAGCAATAACGAACATTTTCATAAACTGAAGACTTAGTCAGTGCTTCTTTTGCCCCTGGTATTCCAGTATAAAATCCTTGGCGCAACAAATCACATGTTACACCATCAGGTAAACCCGCGCATAAATGCCCAGAATCACGATCGACAGAATATAGGGCCCTATCTTCAAATTTGTCATTATACAATTGACCATGTAAATAAGTGTTCTCAAGGTTAGGGTGTGTAGGTTGGAAAGACGGAAAATCACCGTCATTTATAAGATAGTCGGGATACTGGCAGACGAATCCATTTTTAGAATATTTTAACAACTTGTCGCCTTTTGCTTGCCTGACTTCATTGAGCCCGGCTTTTCAACCATATCTGTTAAGAATGGTGTTATCAATGTGGACCACGATTCCACAAATCATGATAGTTAAAAAAACCATCAGTGGGGAACCTTGAATCACCTGTATCCAAGTGTATCACAACAAACTTTTCATCTTTAGTTAAAAACCTGTTATAGAAAGCCACCAAATGAGCGCCGTGGGCTCTGTTTTGCGTACGTTCAACTGCCCTCAAACTGGCATGTGACGTAAGCAATTCAGATTTAACATTTGTTATTGCCCTTGAGATAGCCGCGTGTATTGCATTATAAGCTTCAGGTGCTTGAATCGCATCTATTAACCTCCACCCTACTATCAAGACCATTGATGTAAGAAGAAGGTGATTTATAATAGGAATTTGCGACCGCGTTTGACTTACGCGCAAATTACCACTTTGATGCGTACCTATGGTGAGAGAGATCAGATTAAGTAATCCGCTAGGGTCGATTCCCATTACAGGACTCATATGGGCATAAGCATACTTGTGGAAAGAGAGCGGTGAGGTCCTATTTCCGGCGAAAGGATCAAGCCTGTTGAACCGCCCACTTTGCGGACTATACCATCTGGCACGCAGATATTGCAGACCGGCCACAGCATTGAACTGCTCGCCGGAATATAGCAGATTCGTCAGCGCATCTTTAGCAACAAAGCCGTGGGCATTACCGTAAGCGTCGTAGCTGTACTGCTGCTTAATAACTCCCGCAATATCAGCGACGGCGCGGGTGCTGCCGTGACCATCCGCCAGCAAAGCCAGGTAGCCATTCACCACATCGAACTGGGCCAGCACATCATGGCCGATGGTGTAGGTTGTTACCTTAACCACTTGACCATTTTCAAATCGCGTTTCTTCCAGCACCTAAGCGTAACCGGTGTGATTCAAGGCATCGATGAGATAATTGGTGATGCTTTCGTCATCAATCACACCATCAGCGTTGGCGCCGATCCTTTAAAATTAGCAAATTTTTAGTTAGGCGACTATCAACAGGCGATGACTATTCCTTGCGCTCCCTGTTGAATATCTCAGCATATTTTTCATATATTTCATTGGTTGTAGGGTATTTACTGAACCTGGCCTCCCAGCCCTCCTCTCCCATTGGTTCAAAAATTATTCCCTCCTCGCTCATTCCAACAAGATTGTCACCATCGACTAATACACTAATATCATGATTGCCATCATAAAAATACTGAAGATCGTCAAGAAAATAAAATAAAGCACTTGTTGTTGCGTATGTTACACATGCTTTGATTAATTCTTTGACGTCATCATCCAAAGATACTAATTTACGTTGAAAGGCTTGCGCGGAAACATCTGGGGATAATCCTTTAAAAAAAGCTTCAATATCAAGTAGAGGGAGGTTTTTGAAATATTTAATCGCCAGTTCACCAAATTTGTCCAGTTTTCTCCGCCTATCTTCGTTGTTCATACTTATCTCCTTCCTTCAAATAACGTTGAAGACATTCTTGTCTCACTATTTAATGGATACAATTTATCCCCATGGCATTCTCGTGGGAGATAAATCATGCAAAATATGCCATTGCTTTGAGTAACTAACCCATCGTCCGGCTAGTTTTAAAGGCACGCCAATGCTTAATAGTATCTGAACTTCCATCTTGGCCTGTTCAGCTAAAGTAAGTGGCTTCCCAGTTTTTTTAAAAAGCATTGTATGCCGAATTCTGCTTGCCAGAAATTATTTGATGGATTGATTTTCCGGTGTTACCGGGAAATACTTTTTCAAGTTCCTCAAGAGGTACCACTAAGGATCGATTTCTATAGTCACTGCCGCTACTATGAGCCGCCCCCAATATAGGATGATGACCACCACCAGGTGAATATGGACGAAGGCCGTATTGTGATGCCCTTTCCATCAATTTTTCCAGCGTTAACGAACTGGTAGAAACCGCAGCCATTGCAGTGCTAGCTTGGCCTCGGCCGGAACCACCTGTAAGTTTGGTCGCCTGAGCCAGCAAACTTCCGGACAAAGCTGTTCCACCATTGATTATTCTGCCGCCAAGCGCGTCTACGCCGGCAATCGCTATATCGCCAGCAGTATTGGGAACTAATTCAAAAAGAAAAAACAATAAAAGCGCGTGCAAATAATTCAGGCTATTAATGGGGTCATATTCAGCGGCATGTCTAAATATCGAAGCGGCATTCATCAAGCCAATGAATTCACGCGCGGAGTCATAAACTTTTAATAATGTTTTGATTCCAAATGCTACTGTAAGCCCTATGTTGGCTACAGTCACCAGCATCATCAAAATAGATTCACCGGTCGGGTCGCCATAGGCAACCGGATTCATATGAGCATAAGCATACTTATGGAAAGATAGCGGCGACAGTTGATTCCCGGCGTAGGGATCAAGCCTGTTGAACCGCCCCAACTGAGGGCTATACCATCTGGCACGCAGATATTGCAGACCGGCCAAAGCATTAAACTGCTCCCCGGAATAGAGCAGATTCGTCAGCGCGTCTTTAGCGTCGAAGCCGTGGGCGTTGCCGTAAGCGTCATAGCTGTATTGCTGGATTATCTGTCCTGCGAGGTCGGCTACACCTCTGGTGCTGCCGTGTCCGTCAGCCAACAATGCTAAGTATCCAT
>Ga0192239_1271_pt1 | contig 11701 bp, 5 predicted proteins | sample Koala_Koa27_G3_FD_131231 | JGI IMG/M metagenome (GOLD analysis project Ga0192239, IMG submission 131231) | Enriched cells from koala feces incubated with labeled cellulose particles, San Francisco Zoo, California, United States - Koala_Koa2-7_G3 ... | reverse complement strand
GGATAAAATACAATACTTCCCGGTACAGTGATTTCCTAATAAGAAATTTCAGCCGGCATACAGAAAATATTTTTTGTCAGACCGTTGAAAACTATGAAATCCCATTGGATGAAATAAAGCTGCTTACGGAAGCTGAATCGTATGATATTTTATTTAAGAGAAACGACACAAAAAAAGAGATCGATTTTAAAACGGTTGTGGAGTTATTTTATGAGAAAACCCGCGAATTCAAAGACCGTACCGCATTGGTGGATAACCTTAGGAATTATACATATGGAGAGATAAACAGCATTACTAATAGGTTTGCAAGATATCTACAGAGTAAAGGTGTAACGGCAAATACACTTGTACCTGTAATTTTCGATCCTTCAGCTGAAATGATCATAGCCATTTTATCTATTATCAAAGCCGGCGGGGTGTATGTCCCCATATCGCCGTCTAACCCGATTGCCAGAACGAGTTATATACTGAAAGACTGTAATTGCCGTTTTCTGGTGACTTCAGGGAAGCAATCCTTAATTCCGGGGGTAACAATAGAGTCATTGGTATTCGACCAAATTGATTTGAGCGGATACGACGACAACGATCTGGCAATAGTAAATAAACCCAACGATGCGATCTATGCTATTTATACCTCGGGCTCGACAGGTACCCCTAAAGGTGTAATTGTTGAACATAAAGGAGTATTCAATACATTGACAACCCTACAGAAACTTTATCCGCTTAATGAAGAAGACTCATATCTGCTCAAAACTAACTATACTTTCGACGTCTCAGTAACTGAGATTTTCGGATGGTTTTTCGGATGCGGTAAATTGGTGGTTTTAAATAAAGGAGATGAAAAGGATCCCAAAAGAATAATCGACTCAATTTTTAATAACAGCATAACCCACATCAATTTCGTACCGTCCATGTTGACGGTTTTTCTCGAAGTAATATCGGAGAAAGATATGGAGAAACTAAAATCGTTGAAATACATTTTCGTGGCAGGGGAAGCTTTTACGCCGACTCTGGTCGAGAAAGTGAAAAGGCTCCATGGAATTAGGATTGAAAACATATACGGTTCCACTGAAGCGACGATATATGCGACCTATTATTCATTGGACGATAATTCTGAAAATGCTCCGATAGGGAAACCGCTGGATAATGTTTTTGTTTACAATCTGCCCAAGGATCTTACTATTTGTCCGGATTACATCGCAGGAGAACTATTTATCGGAGGAAAGAGTATTGCACGGGGATATCTTAACCAGCCCGAATTAACCCACGAAAAGTTTTTGAAAAATCCATTTATAGAAGGTGATAAAATATATAAAACCGGAGATCTCGTTAAATGGGACGATAAACAAAATATTGATTATCTGGGACGGATCGATCAGCAGGTAAAAATTAGGGGCTTCCGAATCGAGCTGGAAGAAATAGAAAAAATACTGGGTGACCACCCAGAGGTAAAAAGATGCTTCGTCATTAAAAAAACAAATGGAAAAAATGAGGATTTTCTATGTGCGTACTACTTGTCGGATGTAGAAACGGATCCAGTTGTACTTATGAAACATATAACGGAAAAATTACCCGAATATATGTGCCCATCTTTTTTTGTTCACATTGACGAAGTTCCAATGACATCGTCCGGTAAACTCGATCGGAAAAAAATTACCGGAACCCACCATAAAGAAATCACACCAGACATCTATAAAACCCGGAAGCTATCTGGAAAGGAAAGTTGCAAAAGCTTGGGAAGAAATTTTAGGGATAAAGAATGTCGGTTTGAACGACAACTTCTTTCATCTGGGGGGGGGAGATTCTACTAAAGCCATTTTACTGAGTTCGGAATTGGAAGAAATATTCGGGAAAGAAATAGCAGTAGTCGACCTGTTTGAATACGTAACTATAAAATCTTTTCTTGATTTTATGGATAAACCTTCCGACGAAGAGTATTCCGAAGATCAGGTCCGAAGTTTACGGGAGAGCTCGAGAAAAAACAGATTAATACAAAGAAATAGAAGATTAAATTAAAAATATGGAAAAATATACCGGATTGGAGGTAGCGATTATCGGCATGAGCGGTTGCTTCCCAATGGCAGAAAACACCAATGAGTTTTGGGAAAATCTCAAACAAGGGAAAGAATGTATAAGATTTTTTACGGACGAGGAATTGTTGGATTTGGGTACTCCTAAAGAAGCATTTGCGCAACCTAATTTTATAAAGGCGGAAGGTTTCTATGAAAACAGGGATATGTTCGATGCTGAATTTTTCGGATATACTCCGGTTGTAGCGGAATTGATGGATACCCAAATAAGAATTTTTTACGAATGTTGTTATGAAGCGTTGGAACATAGCGGATATAATCCATTTTTTCATAAAGGCAGTATCGGATTGTATGCCGGAGCTTCAAATAATTTCTTCTGGGAAGTAATGACAAATCTTTCGCCAAAAGGAAACGAATTAGGTCTATGTAATGCGGCTCATTTGACAGATAAGGATTTTATTTCTACCAGGATGTCATATAAACTTAATCTGACAGGGCCCAGTGTAACGGTTCAAACGGCCTGTTCGACATCCCTTGCAGCGGTTCATATGGCCTGTCAGTCCCTTTTGAATGGGGAATGTAACATCGCGCTGGCAGGTGGATCTACGATTGTTATGAATGCAAACGGTGCGGGATACATGTACGAACCGGGGACGATACTCTATTCTGACGGCCATTGCAGGACATTCGACGAAAGTTCTGATGGAACAGTGGGAGGTAATGAAGCGGGAGTGGTCGTACTCAAGTTATTGGAAGACGCCATTAAAGATAATGATAATATACTTGCCGTAATAAAGGGATCGGCTCTGAATAATGACGGTGTCGATAAAGCGAATTATGCCTCACCGAGCAGACAGGGACAATCAAACGTTATTAAACAAGCGCAGCAGGTAGCAGAAGTAGCGCCTGAAACGATAACCTATATCGAAGCCCATGGCACGGGTACCAACATTGGCGATCCCATAGAAGTCGAGGCGCTGAAAAAAGCTTTTAATACGAAGAAAAAGCAATTTTGTGCCATTGGTTCTGTAAAAAGCAATATAGGACATTTAGATAGTGCAGCCGGAGTTTCGTCGTTGATCAAAGTAATACTGGCTATGCAAAACCGGCAAATTCCACCTAGTATAAACTATCATAAGCCAAACCCTAAAATAGATTTCGATAATAGTCCTTTCTTTGTAAATACCGAATTAAGAGATTGGCACCAAAATGGAAATCCTCTTCGGGCCGGAGTCAGTTCTTTCGGAGTCGGCGGAACAAATGTTCACGTTATTCTCGAAGAATCACCGGAGTCCAATGACCAGACCGGAACAGAGGAAGAAGAACTTATCATTTTTTCCGGGAGAAATTCGAATGTAGTAGATAAATTGTGCAAGAGTTATGGTGAATATCTGTCAACCAATGACTCTAAAAATTTTCCCGATTTTGCATATACTTTACAACTTGGTAGAAATAAATTTTCTCACCGGGGATATTTTGTAAGCTCCGATAAAAACGGGGCTGTAAAATTTTTTGAATCTGGAAATTTCCAGACCAACGTTGTAAGCGGTAACGAAAAAAAGAAAGTTGTTTTTTTTATTTACCGGACAAGGAGCGCAGTACCGTAAAATGGGGCAGGGATTATATGAGTCTCAACCGTTTTTTAGAAGAGAGATCGATAAAGTTTTCAAACTTTTCCAAGCTGATTCTGACTGCGACCTGTATAAACTTTTATACGGTGAAGACGGAGATGAAAACCAGGTCGTCGAGACTCAATATGCACAACCGTTGTTATTCGCAGTAGAGTACGCATTGGCTAAATACCTGATTCATTTAGATATTAGGCCGGATGCCATGATAGGACATTCTATAGGAGAGTTGGTTGCAGCTTGTATATCCGGAGTAATGTCATTGGAAGATGCGGTCCGCCTGGTTCAAAAGCGGGGAGATTTAATGCAAGATTGTGGTAAAGGCTTGATGTTGAGTGTTGGACTTTCACAAGATGACTTACTACCATGGCTAAAAGCCGGGATTTCAATAGCCAGTGTAAACAGTTCGGATTTGTGTGTTGTGGCCGGGGAAAGCCATCGGATAATCGAATTGCAAAAAGAACTGGAAGAACATAGTATCATGTGTACCCGGCTTCATACATCGCACGCTTTCCATACCGAACTTATGGATGATGCATCAGAAAAATTCAAAGATTTCGCAGATAAATTCCACTATAGCGATCCACTTATACCAATTTTGTCCAATTTAACCGGAAAATGGTTGAATCCGGGTGAAATTGATGGAGATTACTGGGCGAAACATCTTAGGGAACCCGTTCAGTTTTCACCAGCCGTTTCCGAGTTATTGCAAGATGGAGAACAAACCGTTTTCATCGAAATAGGGCCAGGAAAAACACTTCTGACTTTCATTGAAAATCATTCGGGAAAAAAAATAAACATCATTTGATACAGATATTAAAGCACCAGAAGGAAGCCGTATCGGACAGGGGTATGTTTCTGTCGGCTATTGGAAAATCATGGATTTATGGTGTTGATATCAGGTGGGAGGCTATTGATAGAACATTTCCAGGAAAGAGGATACCCTTACCAACTTATCCGTTTGACCGAAAAAGATACTGGGTTGATACAAAACTTAATGAACTAGGGGCAGTGCAGCCAGCCCAAAGAAGTTGTGGCGCTGCGAACGATACACAACTAATCAAAAAAGTAGATCCTTCCGATTGGTTCTATTTTCCGCGGTGGGAGAGAATTGTTCAAAGGAAAGAAGTTAAATTGAAAGAGGGTAATTACCTTGTATTCAAAGATTCTATCGGAATAGCTGAACAATACACTGAACCAATGAAAACCATTCCTGGCCATCATCTTGTATATGTTACAATAGGGGATACGTTTACTGAAATCGACCGTTATAATTACCGGATAGACCCCAGACAGGAAGACGATTATATAAAACTGTTCGAAAATTTGAAAGAGGAAGGTTTGTTGCCTGATCATATACTACATTTTTTGAGTCTTACCGAACCGACCGATCGGGAAACTCAAATTAAGGATACCGAAAGGATTAAAGATCTCGGATTGTATAGTATGCTCTACATCTGCAAATCCATCGGCCATGTCGGATTATCGGGGAACATTGAATTTAACGTGATCTCCAACGGATTATTTCAGGTCGGGGGAATCGATTATATATACCCTGAAAAAGCTACCATTCTCGGCCCGGTAAAAGTAATACCGCTGGAATATCAGAATATTAAAACCCGGATCGCAGATATTGTTGTAAATACTTCCTGGAAAACGGACATTAGTAATTTGCCGAATATTCTGGGAATGGATACAGATGATTTAATTTTGGCTGTAAGAGGCAAATACACATTCAGACAAACCTATGTGCCTGAAAAGATCGAACGGACGGAAAATCTAAAATTCAGAAACAAAGGGGTATATGTTGTTATCGGGGGACAAGGCGGTATAGGATTTACCATCTCTAAATTTCTCGCCGAACGATACAAGGCTAATGTAGTCATTATAAGCCGGGCCGTTTTTCCTGAAAAAGAAAAGTGGAGTAGTCTCACTGGAAATATACACAACGATTTTTCATTAAAAATCAACGAAATAACGGATTTGGAAAAAAATGGCGCAATGTTTACTTTCAAAAAAGCTGATGTGTCTGATCTGGGAGAGATGGAGAAATCCATTGCAGAAATCTACGGTGAATTCGGCGAGATTCATGGCATTATCCATTCCGCCGGTGAGGTCGATTATGCGGGAATAATCCAGAAACGGAATAGATCAGATACCGATCGATTATTACAGGCGAAAATGAAGGGAATGCAGGTTATTGAAAAAATATTTTCAGAAAAATCTCTGGACTTTATCGCCATGTTTTCATCTATTGCCAACATAGTTTACGAGTTGAAGTTTGGTCAGGTCGGTTACAATGCTGCCAATGAATTTCTGGATCTTTATTCCTATATGGATTGCCGGCATTATGTTACTTCGATAAATTGGACGGATTGGAGCTATGTGGGAATGACTCACCGCACGTTGGAAGGTAAATATCATCCCATTATCGATCAGGCAGGAATCAAACCGGACGAAGGAACCTTGGTTTTTGACCGGATCATCAATCATGGACTTTCCCAAACTGTGGTCATTAGTTCCGATTTAAAGAACGTCAAACTTTCTTTACAAAAATCTATTGATGATGCCGGAGAAGAAAAAACTCCCGAAAAGAAGAATCGTACCTCATATAAGCGACCGGATTTAACAACGGAATATGTGGCGCCGGCTGATGAGTTGGAGAGAAAATTAATTCAAATATGGGAAGATAGTTTCGGTTTTGAAGGATTGGGGGTAAATGATAATTTTTTTGAACTTGGAGGCGATTCTCTTAAAGGAATGCGGTTTGTTAATCGGTACAAAGAAATGCTCGATGATATTGTTCATGTTTCTGTCGTGTTCGACGCGGTGACAATACGCGAATTAGCAGAATATTTTAAAGTCCATTACCCTCAGGCAATAGCCAGAATACAACAGCAAAATACCGGTTGCAGAGAAAAATTCCGGGAAGAGAAGGAACCGGAAAGCATACGTGAATTCATATCCGGTATAAATGCCTGCAATGAAAACTCCCGGGTCGAGACTCCTGCGGTATTTATTTTAAGTCCGCTCCGGTCAGGATCTACTTTGTTGAGGGTGATGATGGCTGCCCATGATAAGTTGTTTTCTCCACAGGAGATTTCAATAATGCAATATGGCAACCTGTCGGAAATATCGGATGACCTGGCGCAGGTTCAGGCTATTTTGAGAACCATTATGGAATTGAAAAGCTGCACAAAAGAAGAGGCTTACGAATTTTTCGCGGATTTCAGGAACAAGCATATGGATGTTATCGAATTTTTTAATGTGTTGAGCGAACTTGCAGGAAACAGGATTTTCGTACACAAATCTCCCGGGTATGCGCTTAACGAGGAAGTCCTTCAAAAGATTAAAAAACATTTCAAAAATGTGAAGTTTATACACCTTCAAAGAAACCCATATGCTATGATTCGGTCTTTTGAGGAAGCTAAAATTGATTTATTCGTTAATAAGGAATTGATAGTTAAGTATAACCACAACCGTAGGAAATTAGCGGAGCATATCTGGTATGGAGCGCACATAAACATAGATCGATTGAAGGCCGAATCAGATCCGGGTCAGTTCTTAACTGTAAAATTCGAAGATATGGTTGAAAATCCGGAATTGGTATCCCGACAAGTGTGTGAATTTCTGGGAATAGATTTTCAACCGGGAATGTTGGATCCTTACAGCGACAGCAAGAAACTGATGACTGATGGGGTAACAAGTGAAGGAATGATGGTGGGAGATGTAAAATTCCATAACTACCGGGCTATCACTAAAGAAGTGGCATACAAGTGGATTGAGGATTATGATTCGGACTTTTTGAGCGACAAATCATTGGTTTTAGCTAAACAAATGGGCTACGGTTCCATTGCTGAAGGCTCTGGTCATGAAGAGTCTGTTATGGTTTATCGAACATCTCCGCAACAGAGACGTTTGTTTGAACGGTATACTTCAGCGGGACAAGAATTCTTAAAACTGGTGGAACATTTTATCCAGGTATTCATCCTCAAAGGAAAACTGGACAGGAAGCAGGTAGGTGAAGCCGTTCAAAAACTAATTTATCGACATGATGGTTATAGAACCGGTTTCGAATATGAAAATGGCGAAGTGATTCAAAAAGTTTATGCACATGCGGACGCGAAGGTAATATATTGTCAGTCTGAAGACAATGATAAAGCTGTCCGGGAAGCTATTGATGAGCACGTTAAATCATTCGATTTGTCTACTCCACCACTTATGGAAGTGTTGCTCATTCAGGTTCAGCCGGAAAAATATTTTGTTGTTATCAACAGCAATCATATGATAACCGACGGTGCTTCGCAATTAATTATCGTAGACGAAATAGGTAGTTTGCTCCAGGGAAAACCGTTTGAACCGGTAAAGTACCAATATAAGGATTATGTGAATTGGTTTTATGGGGAACAGAACCAAATTAACATGGAAAAGAAAAAGGATTTTTGGGTGTCTCTTTTTGCTGAAAAAGAGATTCCTTGCCTGAATGTTCCGGTTGATTATGAGAGAACGCCGGATAAGGGGAAGTACGGTTTTTCCACATTCGTCCAATTCGACAAAGAGTTTTCAGAACAGTTGAAAGATTTTGCCAGAAAAAATAAAACGTCGTTATATACGCTGTTAATGAATGGATACTTCATTCTTTTAAACAGACTCTCGCAGCAAAAGCAAATAATTGTAGGAACTTCGGTGAGTGGAAGATCGGAAGAATTCAATACAACAATAGGTTATTTCCTCAACCTTATTCCAATTTTTATGACCCTAGAAAACGACATGAAAATTATGGAAATATTGGATAAACTTAGCCAAACAATCATTGGTTCGCTTGATAATAAGGATTACCAGTTCGAGCAGTTGATTGAGGATTTAAAGGTTGAAAATGACCCATTAAGACATCCCGTTTTCAATGCTTTTTTCCATTATATCAACCATGATTACACCAAGAAAGCCTCCACAGACTCGGACTTGATGCTGATCGAATACGGATACGAAGGTAAAGCAGCCAAATTCGAACTCGAATTGGTGGGCCGGGATGAAGGTCAAAACGTGTTGGTTTACTTTATTTACCGTTCCAATCTCTTTGCACGTGAAACCGTTGAAAAATATATAAGTATGTACCAAAGCATTTTACGGCAAATCGTAAACGATGTGGATCTGAAATTAGGTGATGTATCACTGGAAGAAAAACGATAATAATATTCCGGAATCAATAAATAATAGAATGGTAATATTTTCAGCCTCGCCACCACAAAAGCGGCTTTATTATCTTTGGGAACTGGATTCCCAAAATACAATGTACAACATGCCCTTAGCCTTTTATATTAAAGGAAGGATAGATATTGGAAGGCTCGAAAGTGCGTTTAATAATATTATTTCACGGCATCCTGTTTTATGTTCTACATTTTTCAAAGAAGGAAACAACATATTTCAACGGATACAACAGGCGGTTGAATTTAAACTGACTTCATATAAGGTGGATGATTTCTTCAACGAAATTTCCTCTATAGAAACTTATTTCCAAGAATTTATTCGGCCGTTCGATTTAAGCAGTGAATGTTTGATCAGAAGTGAAGTGATACAATTTAGGGAAGACGAATATTTATTACTTATCGATATTCATCACATTGTAGCGGACGGAAGATCGATTCAAATCCTCCAGCAGGACCTTGTTCGTTTTTATCATGGGCAGGAAATAGCTACTCTCCATGAAGAATACCGACAATTTATAGCAGACCGATCTAAAAATACCATTGCGGATATCTACTTAAGGCAGAGGGAGTATTGGGAAAGCATGTATGCCAAAAGTATTGTTCCTCTTGAACTTCCGACCGATAAATCCCGGAGGGTAAACTCTGAAAATCCGGCAAAAAACTTAAATCATGAACTGGAAATAACCCTGTCTGAAAATCTTATTGATTTCTCAAGAAAATCCGGTGTTTCCGTATTCATGACTTTGTTGTCCGGTCTATACATTCTTCTTCATAAAATAACGTCTCAGAATGATATTATTATAGGTCTGCCTGTTGATGCACGTGGAAAAAAAACGTACGATCAACTAATGGGTATGTTTGTAAATACACTGCCGTTAAGATATGAAATAAATAGTAGTCAAACTGTCGGATATCTGTTAAGGAAGATCAGGGAATTGGTTTTGAATTCTTTGGATAATCAGGATTACCCCTTGGAAAAAATAGTAGAAAATGTGAAAATCACCCGGGAATTGAACCGGAATGCATTATTTGATGTATTGTTAAATTTCAACAACATATTACCGGCCACAATTCGGTCCGGAGATATCCTCTTCAAACAACTGAACCTTCCAAACCGCCACGCTAAGTTGGATCTTTCCATCAGTATTTCCAGCATTAATGGAAAGAAAGGAATTAACTGTACTTATAACAGTATGTTATTCGACACGGAAACAGTGAAACGGTATCTGTGTTATTACGAAAAAATTCTCACTGATATTTGTCGTAATCCTCAAAAACCAATCGATCAGATTTCTATTATTTCAGAAGAAGAAAAAAACTACCAATTAAATATACTGGGTACCAAACAGGAATATTATGACTTTAAGAAGGATATTGTAAAACTCTTTGAGAAACAAGTGGGATGTAATCCTGGATATCCTGCGGTGAAATTCGCAGATAGTGAATTGGATTACAATAACTTGAATAATAAATCGAACGAACTAGCATGGCTGCTTCACCAAAAGGGCATAAGAACAGGTAAGATCGTACCGGTAATGATAGATCATTCACTGGAACTGGCCATTTCTATTATGGCTGTAATGAAAACCGGAGCCGCTTTTTCACCAATCGATTTGAATTGGCCTGCCGAAAGGATAAATTACATACTGTCACAAACCGAAGATAGTGTATTATTAGTTCGGAATGGATGTGATACACAAGGGGTCTCCCCTGGATATACTCGAATAGTTGTCGATTCAGATCAACTGAAAGGTACTAACGAAAAGTTTCCGACACCAGATTTAATTGAGGAGCTGATTTATGTCATTTATACCTCAGGTACCACAGGTAAACCCAAAGGAGTGAGCAATACACACAAAGGCATCTTGAATAGATTGCTGTGGATGAACGACTATTTCGGTGAAAATTCTTCCGGTTCGGTGCTGCAAACAACCCGTTATGTTTTTTGATAGTTTTGTATGGCAATTGTTGTGGCCCTTGATAAACGGCGGAAAGTGTATATTGACAAAAAGTGAAGAATTGCTTGATCCTGAAAAAGTGTTTGATATGGTTTACACTGAGAAAATAAAAATAATTGATTTTGTTCCCTCTCTTTTTAAGCCTTTCGTCGACCATGTTTTGGCTAACCCGGAAAGCAAAAGAAAGTTGGAGTCTTTGAACGAGATCATAACGGGGGGCGAAGAGGCGCGTAGGACCGATATGAAGCGATTTATGGAAAAATTTCCCGCTATTCGGTTAACCAATCTTTATGGTCCGACGGAAGCCAGCATTGGTTGTGTTTATTACAACTTCCTAGGAAGCGAAGATGAGAGGGTGCCGATCGGAAAACCGGTTTCAAATACACAAATTATTATTCTCGATAACCAATCGAAGCTTGTGCCTCTCGGTTCAACAGGTGAAATTTGTATTTCCGGTACTTGCCTGTCCCGTGGATATCTTGCGAATGAAGAACTAACTGCCGGAAGTTTTGTGGACCACCCTTATATCCCGAATGCTAAAATGTATAAAACAGGAGATCTTGGAAGGTGGAAAACGGATGGCAATATTGAGTTTCTGGGCCGGAAGGACGATCAAATAAAAATTAGGGGACATCGTGTGGAGCTTTCCGAAATAAATTCGGTATTGGAGAAGCTGGAATCCATAAAAGAATCTGTAGTTGTGACCCGAGGAACCGGTAGCGGAGTTATGATTTTAGCCTTTGTGGTGACTGCGGGTTTGACTAGTACTAATAAGATCAGAAATCATTTAAGGGAAAGTTTACCCGATTACATGGTACCTTCGCATATTATTAAAGTTAATAATATTTCCACAACAGCCGGAGGTAAACGGGATAAAA
>Ga0192239_1270_pt1 | contig 11726 bp, 9 predicted proteins | sample Koala_Koa27_G3_FD_131231 | JGI IMG/M metagenome (GOLD analysis project Ga0192239, IMG submission 131231) | Enriched cells from koala feces incubated with labeled cellulose particles, San Francisco Zoo, California, United States - Koala_Koa2-7_G3 ... | reverse complement strand
TTGTGAATTGTAATCGGTACTGTTAAAGGAATCCAGCAGTGGGTGTCCGTTAGCATCTGTCCTGAAATTGCTGAAGTTTGAACGCCGTGTAGAGCTGGCTCTGGAATCAGAACGCTTCTTTGACCTGGTAAGATGGGGTGAAGCTGCCGAAGTGCTGAATAAGTTCTATGCCGAGGAAGCTGCCGACTGCACCATCTACACGAGCGCCTCGTTCACTAAGAATAAAAACGAATATCTGCCTATCCCGTTTGCACAGATGAGTGCCAGCAACGGAAACTATACGCAGAATTGTGGTAACTGGTAACCTTATAAAAAAGAAGAACATTATGAAATCAATACTGAATAAACTAAACCTGCTTGTACTGGGAATCGTTCTGCTGTTAGCATTCCCGGGATGCAGCGATGATAATACATCCGACCTGAAGCTGGACGGAGACACATGGCTCACCGCCCTTGAACTGAATGACGCCTATACGGGAGTGATAGACCGGATCAATAAGACCGTGACCATAGCAGTGCCCGAAGTATACGACACTGATGCTATGAAAGTTACCGGCATCGAAGTATCCGAAGGTGCCGAGGCTTCTGTTAAGGCAGGCGATATGCTGAACTTCTCATTTCCCCAAGTGATAAAAGTGACTAACGGAAATGTATTTCTGGACTATACCGTCAAGATCAAGCATGATGAAGCGCGGATACTCTCCTTCAAACTGAACGATGCGTATGCCGGAGTTATCGACCAGACTAAACGTACCATCACCGTACGTGTGCCGAGCTCAGTCAATATCAAAAACATGGTTCCGATCATTACGACTTCGGCAGGAGCCATCGTAATGCCGGCATCCGGCCAGGCTATCGACTTCAGTAATCCTGTAGAATTCACTGTTTCATACAACACTGCATCCGCCGTTTATACGGTAACGGTTATCCCGACCGATGCACCGAGTGCCGTATATGTAGGTCTGGCAGCTACACTGAATGAATTGAATCCGGAAGAAAAAGAAGCAGCAATCTGGATGCTGAACAATGTTGCCAATTCGCAATATATCTCATTCGAAGATGTGCAGGCAGGAAGAGTAGGCCTGAGCGAATGTGAAATCATGTGGTGGCATCTGCACATAGACGGCGGCATCGACAGCATGGATAAGTTTGAAAAGGCAGCGCCTGCGGCAATCAGTGCATTGGTGAAGATGAAAGAACTTTATAATAACGGCATGAACCTGTTGCTTACCCGCTATGCCACTTACTATGCCGCCAAGCTGGGGGCTACCCTGGACGGTAACAACCCGAATAACTGTTGGGGACAATCGGAAGAATCCGGTGAAATAGTAGGTGGTGCATGGAACTTCTTTATCCAGGGACACGAGTCGCATGCTCTCTACCAGAATCTGGTGATGAACAGCGGTGAAACAGACAAGGTTTATACCTTCGATACCGGTTACCGGACCACCAACAGTACAGCACAATGGCACATCGGTTCCGACTGGGGCGGTTACGCTACGAATGAAGTATGGCGTACCAATCATGGCGGCGTTGATCTGGGTTATGGTGGCGATAGTGCTATCGTGGCATGGGAATATCTGTCCGGAGGTTCTCGCGGAGGCATCGTATGTATCGGCTCAGGATGCTACGACTGGTATGCCTATGGCATAGACGCTTCAGCGGACAAATACCACGGCAATGTGGCCAAACTGACAGAGAATGCAATTGACTATTTAACGGGTAAATAAAACTGATATATGAAAACAATGATATATTCACTCACACTGGCTGCTCTGATGATCACTTCTTTCAGCAGCTGTAGCGATGACAATGATCCGGTTTTAACTCAGAAGGACTGGGACGGAACCACCACTTATTTTGCTTCGGCAGATGCCATGAAGTTTGATACTTACTACGAGCCATCTGTAGGTTATGTAGGCGATCCGATGCCTTTCTATGATCCGCAGGCAAAAGACTTCAAGATTATGTATCTACAGGAATACCGTCCGAACCAGGCAGGCACTTACCACCCGATATGGGCGGTAAGTACTCAGGACGCAGCTTCATACATATCTATGGGTGAGCTGATCTCTTGCGGAGGATTGTCGGAGCAGGATGCTGCTATCGGAACGGGTGCTACCATTTATAATCCTTCGGATAAATTGTACTACACCTTCTACACAGGTAACAAATATCAGCCTACTTCTTCCGAGAACGGTCAAGTAGTGATGTATGCTACTTCACCCGACTTCAAGACCTGGACCAAGAACCGCACTTTCTATCTGAAAGGTGACACTGACGGATACAGTAAGAATGATTTCCGCGATCCTTTCATATTTGAGGGTGAAGATGGAAAATACCACATGCTTGTTTCCACTACTAAAAGCGGTAAAGGTGTACTGGCCGAATATACTTCTACGGATATGAAGATCTGGGAACATGCAGGTGTATTCATGACCATGATGTGGGATCGCTTTTACGAATGTCCCGATGTCTTCAAGATGGGAGACTGGTGGTATCTGGTCTACTCGGAGATGCATGCAGCCGTACGCAAAGTTCAATATTTCAAGAGACGTACATTGGAAGAACTGAAAGCAACTACCGCCAATGATGCCGGCATCTGGCCCGACAGCCACGAAGGTTTCCTTGACTCCCGCGGTTTCTATGCAGGCAAGACAGCTTCGGACGGAACCAACCGCTACATCTGGGGATGGTGCCCTACCCGCTCGGGCAATGACAATACTGCCGTAGGAGCTTCTCCGAACGAACCGGAATGGGCCGGAAGCCTGGTTGCTCATAAAGTCATCCAGCATGCGGATGGTACTTTGACTTTAGGTTTAGTAGAAGGTATCAGCCAGAAATATGCCACTGCCTCTACCGTAAAAGTGATGGAAAAGAGTAGCGGAGTATCAGAAAGCAACGGTAACTATACTCTGACGGATAATGCTTATACCCTATTCAATCGCTTAAATGTAAACAACAAGATTTCATTCACCGTAAAGACGGCAGGTAATGCAGATAGATTCGGTATCTCTCTGGTACGCGGCACGGACTCCAAGAAGTACTATACCATCGTCGTAAACCCGGAAGACAGCAATAATAAACGGAAGATAAACTTCGAAGAAGAAGGTGAAGATGGTAAAGGATTCATTGACGGAATAGACAGTTATCTGTTCGACAGACCTGCTGATAATACTTATAATGTAACGATCTGTACGGATAACTCTGTCTGCGTGGTTTATATCAATGACAATGTGGCTTATACGAACCGCATATATGGCATGCAAAAAAATCCATGGTCGATTAATGGTTATTCTGGAACAGTGGAAGTAAGTAATGTGAAGGTTAGCTATTACTAACCCATTCCGGACAACCAAAGAATTTTATTATAATAATTAGGTTGATAGTATAGGCTGTGCCAGACATTTTTCTATAAATTGAATGGTACAGCCTATTTTGTCTCCGACACCTATATTTACGGATGTCGGAAACCATTCTACTTTGTGTAATTTCGTACGCTTATGGATTAGTGTTCCTCTTTAGCCAACCAGATACTAAAAAAGAGATCGTACACCTGATAATAGTCACGCTCTTTTGTGATGAAATCCTTATCAAGCAACCCAGCCAACGCAGAACGCACAGAACTGGGAGATACCAAACCATGACGCTTAGAAAAGGCACCGGAAACAACATTACGCGCCTGCCCTTCCCGATTGATAGCAATTAGTACCTGTTTCTGCTTTTCGGGCAATTGATAGAGTAGCTCGGCATAAGTATCTGCTGTGAAGTTAACAATGTAATTGATAGCATCTTCTATCATTTCCACCCCACACGTGCCTCCCTCAGGAGTTTTCAGAAAGAGGATATTCATTATTTTCTGTAAGTAGAAAGTCCCACCACGAAAACGGTCGTAAAGCACATTCACCACCTCGGATAAAAGAATCTTTCCATGCTCGCGAAAATGGCGAACGGCAAACTCAGCATACTTATCAAGAGGAATAAGTGGCAGATTCATGATAGTAACACTCTGATAGAACGGACGTGAAGGGGAAGTAAAAATAGTTCCCATCAAATGACGTTGCGAACCGGAAAAGACGAAGCGGGCATTGCTGCAATATTGAACATATGTACGCAATGTAGCTTCAATAGTATCTTCTGGGTATTTTCCTATCTGCTGAAATTCATCAATAGCAATCAGACAAGGGCGATCTGCATGCTGCAAATAATGAAATATTTCGTCAAGTGAAGCGGCAGGGTTGGTAATATCACCAAGTCCTATGTTCCAGGAAGGGACTCCACCTATATCATAAGTTATACCGGCTTGTAAAGAAGTAATAGCATTCACAAAAATTTCCCAAACCTTACGTCCCCGAGGTTTTAAAGCATCCAGAATAACCTTTCCGAACTTGTTTACAAAATCACGCAACGAACGAGTTGCATAAATATCGACAATAAAAGTATAATAATGCTCAGCTACCTCAGGTTGGGAAAAACAATGACGAATCAAATCTGTCTTTCCATAACGACGAGGCGAAATAAGTGCTATGTTATTTCCGTTAAGCAATAACGTTGTAATATCTTTAGTCTCTGTTTTACGGTCGCAGAAATACTCCGGAGAAACATAGCCGTTAGTTACAAATGGATTATTCATAAATAGACCTCCTAAAATACATGGTCTGGCAAAGATAAGAATAAAGAGAGATATTGCCAAATAATGATTGCCATTTTATGGCAATCATTATTTGGCAATACATTTATAATATCTTGATTAATCACTGAAAATCATACTCCTCTGCACACGCATAACCTTCCTCATACAGGTCTGTCAACTTTTGAATATCCCGCTCGATACGATCAACTGTTACAGGCTTCTGAGGACGAATTACAGTAATTTCTCCTGCATCTTCCATGCGCTCCACCAACTCCAATTGTTCATTGTACACACGACAACGACAGCTCAATGCCTCACGCATCTTCGGGTATTTCCGATAGAGGAAAGACGGAACATGTATGTCCTTGGCTTCTTTACGATATCCACGATTGCGGGTAAGTACAACTACATTATGGACAAAGCCTTCACTCCTTGCCCGCATCAGAGGAATGCTATCAACAATGCCACCATCAAGCATAGGTTCACCGTCTACATAAGCTATGGGACATACAAAGGGCAGGCTGCTTGAAGCACGCACTATATCAATCACCCGGTGTTTATCTTGTTTTTCTTCAAAATAATTAGCCTCACCTGTCACGCAGTTCGTAGTCACCATTTCATAGCGTTCGGGACAGCGGAAATATGCTTCATAATCATAAGGCAGGATATGTTCGGGGAACTCCTGGAACAAAAGATCGAAATCCATGATATTACGCTTTTTCAACAAATGTCTCAAACCAATGTACTGGTATTTCTCCAATAAATCAATGTTACTGTACTTGGCACGTCCGCGCTGACCGGACATATAAGAAAGCCCGTTACATGCTCCGGCACTGACTCCGATAGTATAGGGGAAGCGGATGCCACGGTCCATAAAGCTGTCCAGCACGCCGCAAGTGAAGACTCCGCGCATGCCGCCGCCTTCAAGAACTAATCCTGTTTGGGGTTTGATATGTATCTTTTTCTCCATAATTATCTGAATTAACGCTCCAAAGATAGCTTTTGTTTCCGAAATCTCCCTATCTTTGTGGCAGTAACAATCATTTAATATCAATTTAATTATGATGAAAAAGTCAATACTTATTGCCACTTTAGGCCTATTGAGTTTCAATGTGTCAGCACAAGACACTCCGAAATCAGACGAAGGTTTCATCTTCACAACCGTTAAAGAGAATCCTATTACTTCTGTTAAAAATCAAAATCGTTCAAGTACATGCTGGAGTTTCTCAGCTTTAGGTTTCCTTGAAAGTGAGTTATTGCGCATGGGCAAGGGAGAGTATGATTTATCCGAAATGTTTGTAGTACACCACACAATGGTAGACCGTGGTGTGAATTATGCACGTTACCATGGTGACAGTTCCTTCTCACCGGGTGGAAGCTTTTATGACATTATGTATTGCCTGAAAAACTACGGTTTGGTTCCGCAGGAAGCTATGCCGGGAATTATGTATGGTGATACACTGCCTGTACACAATGAATTGGATGCCGTAGCCGGTGCTTACATGAATGCAATAGCTAAAGGTAAACTGACGAAACTGACTCCGGTTTGGAAACAGGGCTTATCTGCTATTACGATACTTACCTGGGTAAATGTCCCGAAACGTTCACTTATCAAGGAAAAGAATATACTCCGAAGACATTTGCAGAATCTCTCGGCATCAATCCGGATGATTATGTATCACTGACTTCATTCACTCACCATCCGTTCTATACTCAGATGAACATTGAAATCCAGGATAACTGGCGTAATGGACTTTCTTACAATTTGCCTTTAATGGAATTCATGTCTGTTATTGACAATGCTGTTAATAACGGTTATACTGTAGCCTGGGGTAGCGATGTCAGCGAAAACGGTTTCACTCGTGACGGTATTGCAGTGATGCCCGACGCAGATCGTGGTGCTGAACTCACCGGTTCGGATATGGCACGCTGGACAGGTCTTACTGCTGCCGACAAACGTAAAGAACTGACTTCACGTCCATTGCCGGAAATCACTGTTACTCAGGAAATGCGCCAGACAGCATTCGACAATTGGGAAACAACCGACGATCATGGCATGCTTATCTATGGTATCGCTAAAGATCAAAATGGCAAGGAATACTATATGGTAAAGAACTCCTGGGGTACAAACAACAAATACAAAGGTACCTGGTATGCTTCTAAACCTTTCGTAGCTTACAAGACTATCAATATCCTGGTACACAAAGATGCAGTGCCCAAGGCGCTGTTGAAGAAACTGGGAATTAAATAAGTGATTAGTGGTGAGTGATTAGTGATTAATGCTGCGCTGTCATTACCGCATGGTGCTAATCACTAATCACTCACCACTATTTCATCATCCTGCTATTTATATATTCCATAAACTGATCTTTATAATTCTCTCCTACCGGAATATAAATATCTCCAAAAACAATACGCAAACGGAAAACCTCCGTTATCTTTTTCAGATTGACAATATAAGAACGATGCACACGCATGAATTGCGAAGCAGGCAATGTCTCTTCCAAACGCTTCATACTTAGTAAAGGCATAATAGGCTTTGCTTCTCCTTCAACAAAAATACGCACATATTCACTCATTCCTTCAATATACTTAATGTCCGCCAGATTAATACGTGTGACACGATAGTCATTTTTTACAAATAAAGTACCGTCACTAAAAGAGAGTTCGGATGGCACTGCCGGTGCTGTCATGGTTCCATGTTCTTTACTGCGGAATTCCCACCACTTGTGCGCTTTATCCACAGCTTTCAGAAAATCCTGGAAACCAAATGGTTTCAGCAAATAATCCACTGCATCTACTTTAAAGCCCTCAAGCGCAAATTCAGAATAAGCAGTAGTGAATATAACCAAAGGTTTCTCTGCCAATGAACGTACAAAATCCATTCCATTCAGGTCGGGCATATTGATGTCTACAAACATCAAATCTATTTTTTGTGCAGAAAGTACTTTCATTGCATCAAAGGCATCTTGGCAAGATGCCACCAGATTCAAAAAGGGTACACGAGAGATATAACCAGTCAGTTGCGTAAGAGCCAACGGTTCATCATCAATTGCTATACAATTTATCATATATCATCATTCATTAGTTATTAACTTACCGGCACAGACAACTGCACGTTAAAGCAATCTGGCTTTTCATCAATAGAAAGCTTATAACGATTGCCAAACAGCAAACGCAGACGCTTACGTATGTTATCGAGGCCAATACCATGATACTGGTCTTCGGTCATATTATAATTACTATTAGCACAACAGAAAATAATTTCATCTCCTTCTATCTGTAAACTGACAGATACAAAAGAGGGAGACTGATAACTGACACCATGTTTGAAAGCATTTTCCACAAACGAAACGAATAATAAGGGAGGGACTTGTATCTCACCTGTATCCATCGGAAAAGACACGCCTATCCGCACTTTATCTGTATAGCGGATACGCATCAGTTCTATATAATGGTTCAGGAACTGCACTTCTTTGGAAAGCAATATCAAACGATTATTCGATTCGTAAAGTACATAACGCATCAACCGGGACAGTTCAACAATCGTCTGCTTGGCTTTTTCGGTATCAATATCTACCAGCGCATGTATATTGTTGAGGGTATTCATAAAGAAGTGGGGATTTATCTGATACTTCAGATAATCCAGTTCCGTTTGCAAATTGTTGCGTTCCAGTTTTTTCATAGCTTCCTGATCGCGCATGGACTTAAAAAACAGCTTAACTGCTATGTTGAAACTGAACATAAGCAAAACAATCAGCATACGCCCAAGGAAAGGACCACGAAGCAAAGGCATGAAGAAAGGCATTTCCTCAAACGGTGGACGCCGGAAATCTGGATGTCTTGGTGCCGGACGCGCTTCCCGCGTTCTCAAGGTATCAGTAGTCGAAGGAACACCCGGAACGACATACTCCCTCGGCCCGGGCCTTTCTCCCCTCCGGTCGTGCATCCTCTGTTCAACTTGCTGTCGTTTCATCGTAAAAGGGCTGGGTGAAAACAGATACACGACATAAAAAGTAAAAGCAGATATCAAAACAGAAGCTATGACATACACCACCACCTTCTGCTTCAGGAACAAGAAGGGTACAAGCACACGGTTATTCAACAGGAACAGTAAAAAGTAGGGCGGCATATTCAGCCACAACATGAAGATACCTTTCCAATGCATTTCCTCTGCCTTACCGGACAACAAATCAAAAAAGTCACTCACGATAGGCACCATAAGCACAATAACCCATACAATGATATATACCATCATCTCTGGCAGATAGCCTTTATAAGTAGCAGTACGAGCAAGCTTTTTTTTCATGTACAGTCTCCGTTCTTTGAGTATCATGGTAAAAATAAGAGATATAAATTCAAACTACAAAAGAAATAGATGAAGAAGCGGTTTTTGTCTGCAAAGTTCTCGTTACCAATGCCAACCACCTCCTCCACCGCCACCACCGGGACCACCGGAAGAGATATTACCAACCGAAGTAACCATGCTGCCGGGAGTGAAAGTTGCAGTCTGAGAGCCTGCTGTATAACTTCCGCCAGTCGTTAAACCATAGAAACTGGTACCACCGGTTACCGAACCTCCAGTATAAATCGTATAACTGGTACCTGATGCCAGTTTTGAACTACTAAACAAGAGTGTCATCTGCGAGTAAGATCGTGGAATGGTATAAGACATTATGTGTGCTCCATCTGTCCCCTGTATACTGATGAGAGTACCATTGCTACCCGTACCACCATAAATAACTGTACGTTGCGTGCAAACACTGGCAGTCGGAGTACTGGTTCCACCACCAATTCCCAGTATAGTGCCGCCGGTTATCTTAAATGTATTCTGGTTACAATCGATACCCTCTTCCGGAGAAGTTGTACCAATAGAAACAATTGTACCACCGGTTATTGTCAATGTTCCGTTGGAATCAACTCCATCATTTCCACTACTGTAGCAATATATATTTCCACCATTAAAAACAATACTTTTAGAAGCATTCATGCAATCGTCATAAGAATATACACTGACATCACCGCCATTCACCGTGAGAACACTTTTACTTTCAATTCCCTCACTTCCTTCCCCACCAGGAGTTTTTACCCAGATCGTACCACTATTGATAGTCAGATTACCGTCTGCCTTAATACCTTTTGCTGAAGAATCAAGGCGATTATAAACATATTGTTTTCCCGTGGTAATTATCTTCAATACACTATTAGCGATATTTAGAGTACCATCACAATTAATGCCTTTACCTGCAGCGCCGGTACTCTTAATAGATAACTCCGCACCATTAACGATCATATTGCCATCACATTTAATGCCGGCAGCAGAACTCAGATCATTATCCTCATATAAGGCAGTCCCGGAAGTCAGTAATATCATTTGGCCCCCTGTAAGGGATACATTACCATCTGTTTTAATTGCTTTGGATGCTGCGCCTTTCACTTCTGTTTTCAGAAGACCACCTGATATAGTAACATCTCCCGAAGCTTTCAACCCCATTCCCTTTTCACCGGTAGTGGAAAGTTTCAGCAGCCCACCACGAATATCAATAAAACCTTCCTCGCATTCCAGACCGTCACTCGTAGATGTGACACAAAGAGTGCCGCCACCAATAATAATTTTATCATTGGTATGAATACCGTCCTTCACTGCAGAAGCGATTGTAAGATTACTGCCGCTACGCAGACGAACATAATCATCACTACAGATTCCATGTTTATAATTACCGGTTACAGTCAATGCCCCCGTACCACTAAAGATAAGCTGTCCCTCGCTAAAGAAACAAGCTTTTTCGTCTTCACCATCTACGGTAGAATAAGCAGATGCATCTGTCAGATTGTTTTCTGTTCCAGCCTTCAATTCTACAAAAACCCGTTTACCCGACTGGATATTGATAGCCGCTCCACTACCATTTGTAAGCGATACGCCCGCAAGCGTAAGCTTGAACTTTTTATCACTATATGCCTTGAACGAGCCATTTGAAGCAGAGCCGCTCAACACATATTCTACCCCTGCCACGGAAGAGTTCACTGTGACATGAGTTCCATTAGTAGTTATTGTAACCCCACTAACGGAGCCGGTCACTGTTGCCGAACCATTTGAATAATCAATCTGTATGGTCGAAGAAAACGTAGAGTTCTCCACAAAATCATCATAGTCGTCGTCAGACTTATCCGTAACAATTGTTTCAGCAGTTTCAACATATGATTCATCTGCTACGTCACTCCATGATACATCAAAATCGAGCAGAGTGCCCGAAGCATCCGAGCTTCCACTACTGCCACCGGGGATTGTTCCACCCTCCTCTCCCCAATCATCAAACACACTGTCTGTGCTACAAGCTACGCACAAACCTACACATACTGTAAAAATCCACATTTCATGTATCCGTTTCATTATCTTATCTCCTCTTACTTTAATTATGAGAGCAATAAATAATCTCTTTAAAATTTGAATTTATATCCTGCACCCACCACATGGCCATTTGTTTCATCATCGTCCGAATGGTTCTGATAGCGATAAAAAAAGTCCAGTGAGTTCTTTTTATTGATTTTATAACCTGTCCCGACTGTCCACCGGGTTTTATCCAACGTCCAACTATCTGACATAGAATGATACAATTCGCAGGAAGCATAAGGCGCAAAATTGGATTTCTTTATATTCCACTCTACCTGCAAACGCGAACGGAGTACATTCTTACCCTTTCCGGTAATTTCTTCATCCGCCTTTTGTGAACCGTCGTCACCATCGTATTTAGAAACCATCTGCGAAGTACGGTATGTATATTGATAGCGTTCGCGCAATGAAAAATCAAAGCGGTTCCAAGTCAGTTTACCCGTTAAAGACAAATACATACGATGACGCGGTGACCAGTAGTCAGACACATAGTTTCCCTTTTTCGTAGTCTCGCCCGGACGGTGACTATAAATAAAGGTGTAACCGGCATCTGCCTTTAGATAAGGAGTAATGCGATATGCTACTCCTGCTCCTGCTGCCCAACGTTCCACGTTCTTCAGACCATCACGAGTACGAAACTCCCCTTCAATGGAAGCATCAAAGCCCGGAAAGATTTTCTTCCTGACTTCGGCACTGGTCCAA
>Ga0192239_1265_pt1 | contig 12086 bp, 15 predicted proteins | sample Koala_Koa27_G3_FD_131231 | JGI IMG/M metagenome (GOLD analysis project Ga0192239, IMG submission 131231) | Enriched cells from koala feces incubated with labeled cellulose particles, San Francisco Zoo, California, United States - Koala_Koa2-7_G3 ... | reverse complement strand
GAGAATAATTTGCAATATATGTAATAATATCTATATCTACGTGCCAGCCAATACGTGAGTCCGAATAGTGTAACATTGGATTGAATTCGGATTGCTGAATGATTTTCATATTGCTGAAATGTGATAGCTTAACTAACTTATGCATTGGGAAGTTCTTAATCCTAACATAGCCAATAAGCATTTTGTCTAATAAAATACGTCGTATTACAGCAAAACTAGCCTTGAATTTTATAAAAATATGGTAATCGTAATCGTATTCCTCTGTCATTGGTTTGCCAATAATGCGTGTTGCTCCGTGCTGTCTTAATTTGGTTCGGAAAAATGAATAACTTCCTTCATCCGTGCTGATGTAACCATTGAATTTCTTCATACTAATTAATGTGTTGATTTGTTTATATATATTTAAATTGTTTACTGTAACTGTTTTCCGCATTATTAGCTATTATGATTGTCATACCGCTGCTGTAAATGCCTACTCTTTTGTTGATAAATACTTTTATATTTTATTCCCTTCTTTTGAGATCTTTCGATTTCGTCTCAAAGGATTGTTTTACGTGCCGGACCAAACGGTGGTTGCAAGAACAGTGAGCAAGGAACCGTTGATGAAATTTTGTGAATACCGGAATCTGTGATTTCGAAAAGTTTTCATCAAATTTTATTTGAGGTAGCTATGGCGATACTTGAGCAATGTTCGTCCACCGTAACTTTGCACGCGAAAACAAGTCTGTGGCGTATGTCGTGACAATTGGAGTTATGTCACTATATCAGGTGCTTATATGGATAAAACAGGTAGGGAAGCCGATTACGGCGGCTTGGTGAGCGAAGCTATAAAAGGAATCGTACTGTGTGCTCTTGAACGAAAAGACGATAGACAACCACCCATATAGCGGATGGTTGCCTGATATGAGCTTAAAAGATTATTAGGAATGATAGTCTATGATTCCTCCAATGTAAAGTGTTGCGCCTACCTCAAGGGAATGGATAAAATTTATGAACGCAAAAGAATGTTCGGCATATGATTGTATGCCCTCTTTGTCCAGATAGAACAAATAGGCGGTATCAAACGGATCTTTCAATGTATTTTCAAGCTGATATAACGGACCAATACATTCCATCATGTTTGCTGTGTTGATGGCTTCTGCTTTTTTGCGTATGTCAGCCACAAAAGATTCTTTCCATTGTTCCAAGCCGCCATTGTAGCGCATAGTGTTTTCTGATGTAAGCTCGAACATTCCTTTAGGCAGAACTCTTTCCACCAAACAGTTGATGTTGTATTTGCGTATTTTATCGTCAATTTCCGAATAATAGTCAAAATAACTGTTGTCTTCTTGTGTGAGCGTGCGCGCGTTCAGATAGCACTCTTTGTTTATTGGTGTTTTTGAGATTTGAAAAATTCGGCTGTGCATAACTTTGATTTTTTTTTATTTGTTAAACTTAGTTTTAATCCCTTGCCTCAGAACCGTTAGGTCTATTCGGTCGGAATTTTATTTTTACTTGCATTCTAAACTGCGAATTGCGGGAATAAGCCCAAGGAATTTGACGTGAATTTTACAGAAGACTCGATGTGAAACGAATCGAGGTAGAATGCTGTAAAATGAATGGTAAATAGCAACGCGTTACTTGGACGATTTTCCATCGCAGTAACTTTGCAAGAGAAAAATAAATCCGTCTGATTGGATGCTGAGACATTATGGGAATATGATATAACAGGTATTCCTGATCATGTAGATAAAAGGGGATCTCGTTAAAAGAGGATATATGCGTAAGAATAGTATAAGATGATTGAAACGGTCTACCAATCATCTTAGTACGGGATATACTCTAACACTTCCGTCAATATATTACGCCGGTGCCAATTCCACAGGAAGGACTTCAGCTTCCGAATAATCGATGGCTATCAGAATAATGCTGTCATCCTCAATTGTTTGTGGGGCTGAAATAACTTCATATATTCCATCAGAGAAACAACCATCTGGGGCGTGCCAATAAACTTTATTGCCTGTTTTTATAAAATCATACTTGTTCATATAGCCACTATCTTATTATTAATACATATTCAATCCTTATCAATCCCTATAAAGGCATCTTCATTTATAAGCGCATAGTAATATCCATTTCCACACCCTATGTACTCTTTAGAGAACCCGGCATTGACATCACCTGCTTTATTATAACCATCGTCTTTTCCGGCTATCTCTACCCACAGTGTACCTTCATATCCCTGAAAAGGGAAACGGTATGAATGATAGGGTGTACGAGACTGCAAGGCTTCCTGAAATGCTTTAACTGCATATGGAGCATACTTTTCAATACACTTCATTGTTATTATTTGTCCGTCAACACCGCACCCCGTTGTCAGATGATTTTCATGGCATCCCTTTGTAATATCAGCGTTGATGCATTTACGCACAAATGCGCTTGGAAATGTTGCCTTGGACGCGTAACGCTTGAATTTTTCGACCATTTTTCTTTCGTCGTGTACGCTTTCAACCGGAGTAAGTGATTTCCATGAAGATACAGTTTCAAAGGATATACTATATCCTCTTTTCTGTGAACGTGGTATAAAACGGCAAATTGTACCGTTTGTTGAGATGAACAACCTTGTCTTATCAACACCTCCATTTCCGGACACGAGAAATGTACGGTTGCAGTCACAACTTTTTTCTTTAATGATTTGAATGGCTTCTTGATAATCCATATTCTAAAATAATTTATTTTCGTATTTTCCCTTTAATCGAATCTTGCTTCCAAGACCGTTTCGGAGATTTATGATGCCATAGCCGGATATCCTGAAGTGCTTAATCGAGGGCTTTTCTTGTCAATTACTCTCTGTAAGAGGAAGAATTTACAAGAAATACATTTTAAGCCGGGAGATTAAGCCGGGATAGCCGAACTTTGCATTAATAAAATCAAACGGTAATGACTTGACGGGAAGTATGGAAGGAATTGAGAAATGTATATAATAGGGAACTATCCATGCTTTGAGGCATTAGAAAAGGAGGATACACACATAGAGGGAAGGAATAGGAGTAAGGTTAGAAGCATTTGCCGGGGATTGTTATAAAAGGAGAGTTAAGGTGTTGCGGAGTTCTGAATAATGGAAAACAATGTATTGTAATTACTGTTTTCCATTATTTCAGTAAGCTGGGTAAAAACGATTGAGCTTTTTTAGTTGTATTTAGCTTTAATCAATGCGTATGCTTCCACTTGCGTCATTCCTCGTCCTATCATCAAAGTCGCTATATCATGGGCTTGCAGCTCTTTAAGATATATGCCTTTAGAATGACGAATGTCTTTCAGGATAATTTTCTTCTGATTTTTTTCATATTTACCAGTGTATTATGCAGTTTTTTTGAATTTTGATTGTTTACATAATGCTCCATTCTGCTTTATCATATTCATCTATGTCTCTTATGATATTGTACATTAAGGCTTCTTTTAGAATATCCATAAATTTTAGAGCTACCTCTTCTTTTGTGGATAGTGGTCGAAGATCAGTGAGATAATCTAATTCTATTTGATAAAGAATACTTTGTATTGCTTTGAATAATGCAATTTTGGATAATATTTCACCAGTTTCCAAATTTCCTTTAATGTATTCTTGAGTTTCATAGATTTTTTTGTCTAACGTACCTATATAGTGATGCTTGTATTGTAAACATACACATATGACTTGTATATCTATAATTGTGTCTATTAGTTCATTGATTTTTTCTTCAGCCATTTCTTGGTTTCTGCTATTAAACACGGAGAGTTCAGGCAAAAGTCTGGCAATTTTAAATTCCATGATATCTTTTTCTCTGTATCTCAAAGCGATGATGCTTTTTTTACACTTGCGAAATGTTTGCTACTGTTAATAAAACTGCTCATAAGTTTCTTTGTTAAGAGGTTAATAAAATTTTTGTTCCCTTTCTGGTCTTTGAAGTGATAATAATCACTATGACTGAATTGTGAACTTTTCTGGTGCTTAAATGGATGAAAGCAGCAGATTAAAGAAACTTTTTCAAAGAAAATACTAGCTCTAAATGAGTTGGAGATTTTATGTAGAAACCAACGAAATATTTCGTTAAGTTTATGAATATGGCTTTAATCGATATTTGCACATGAAAAGTAAGAAACAGTCATAAGAGTAATCATTAGATGAAATATTTTTTTGAAAGTTAGAGGTGGAATAAATTATTGAGTTAAAAAAGGGATGAAACGGAATATGTGAGAAAATGAAGGAGTTTTTACCGCTTTGGTTGGGCGTACCGCCATTTACATTACATATTAGATATGAACGATAATGGCGGTAGCTCCTTTGGCTTTCAGGTTATCAACAAAGATGTACTATATATTTTGATGTTTCACATTCTTCATGTTTTATCTTTTGTATGTCTTGATGAACTTCTTTTAATTTGTAATAGTAACCGGCGAACCGTGAGAAAGCCGTTCCTCTGTAATATTGTTTAGCGATTTCGTTCTGTTTTGCTAACAGTTTTAGCATAACTTCATCGTCAAGGCATCTTATATGAATACCGTCAATTTTAATCTGTTGTGATAATTGAAATGCTTCGGTGAAATTCTTGCTTATTGTTTCGATAGCTTGCAAGTATTCCGTATAAAGCTCTCTGACAGCGGGGAGGAATTTTGTGGCTCCTTTCAAGGTCACGTTCTTCTTTTCTTTAATAGCTTTTTTGACTGTACGAAACATTTGTTCAACTTCAGTTAATGATATTATCCTCGGTTTTATTATTTCAATGAATATGGTGTGAGGGCTTGCTATCCGTATTCTATTTTCACTGATTTCATAAACAACGTCTTCAACGAGGGGACGTTTAAGATATTCTTCTCTCATCATTTTATATGTTTTTTTAGTTGGTGATATTTTACTTTAATTTCCATTTTCTGGCATTGGCTTCTGTGATAGAGTACACTTTTATTTCTTTTGAATTTCCATATTTATCGATAGTCCCGTCAAAGAAAAAGATTTCGAATTTTGTCTTTGATGTTGCTGGTTCATATGATTTCATGAATTCATGTAGACGAACAATGGCATCCGTTAAGTTTGTAGAAAATGTATTCCCAATAAGCCAAAACTCTTTTGTTCTAATTTCCCAACATTTGTAAAACTCCTGTTCTATATGACCGAAATCGGAACAGTGGGCTTTGAAAATGGGATTTTCTTTAGTTGGGGTGATGTATTGATTCTCTGCCATAATATTAATCTTGTATGTTTAATATTTGAATTATTGGAGGTTGGTGTACTACTTTGTTCTTTTGTGGTTTTTATAATAGAATATTGCTATTGATATAGTGGCGATAGCCATTATCGGATAGTAAATGTAATCTGTTGTATGGCAGTGTAAAAGTCTTGCGCAATAGATCCAGACCCAATGCGGGAGAAATATTTGGATTGTGAATAAGCACAATCCAATTACTAAATACTTTTTCCCTTTCAAATCTAATTTTTCCATTTTGTTCTTTTTTTGTTATTACGTTATATTAATCAGAGGCAGCCTCTTTATATTCAGCTCTAATTGATAATAAGGGGTGAGACATTTGGAGAGTAATCGTTAGTCTACTAATATGGGCATAAGTAATGATAGATTTTCTATGTTTTCATCCTCGTTGATAGGCGTAATTACTGCTGCTCTTGAATGATCTCCTAATTGGAATATGACTTCTTTGCTTTTAGTATTTTCAAGAATTTGTTTGAGGTGTTCGCCTTTAAATCCAATTTTTACATTTTCTCCTGAATAGGAACAGAATAGTTTTTCTTCTGCTGAAGTTGAATAGTCTATATCTTTGCCTGATACATTGAGGTTGATACCCGAAAAGTTCATTACTATACATCCGTTTGCGGTGCTTGAGAAAAGTCCTACACGCTTGATAGCATATAGTAGGCTTTCTCGATCTATGGTTGCGGAATTAGAGTTGTTTTGAGGTATTACCGAATTATAGTTAGGGTATCGACCTTCTAACAACCGACATCGGAAAGTGTCATTTTCCAATACGAAAATGGCTTCTCTTTCATTATAATTGATTGTGACAGGCGTAGTAACCTTGCTTGTGAGGTTATTGATGATTTTAGCTGCTTTTGTGGGTAGTAGAAAACTAACTTCTTCGAGGGGATCTCCCAATTTGTAAGTATTGCGCACTAATTTGAGTCCGTCGGTTGCTACACTTTGGAACATTTTTTCTTTCATAGTAAGGTATACTCCGTTCATTATAGGGTGTAAGTCGTCTATTGCTACGGCAAACAATGATTGAGAAATAGCTGTATTTAGCATTTTTGCTTCAATCTGCACCTGTTTTGCATCGTGGCTTAATGAAGTAGGAGTTGAATATTCATTTGCGGAATTACCTACAAATTCATAGTGCCCGTTTGTGTATTTGACGGTAATATTTAGGGTCGTTTCATTGATTGTAAAACCTATGGGTTGTTCAGGCATATTGCGAAGTGCATTTAATAACCTATCGGCAGGTAGGCAGACTTTGCCGCTTCCTTCTACAGTTGCAACTGGCAAAACACTATGTTGAAAACATTCTCCGTCGGAGGCCGTAATTTGTAAGTTCTCTCCCTCAAGCTCAAAAAGAAAATGAGAGAGAATAGGGGAGGCTGTTTTGGAAGTCATTACCTTTGACATTTCAGCTAATTTGTTAGCTAACGTTGTTGATGTTACAAGAAATTTCATATATTTTTTATTTCCCTATCGTTGAGGTATTATTTCCTCTATTGTCGGGTTGTTGATTTTCTATGCTTCTCTTGAAACATTCCGGCATATGGAACAAATCTTTTATTCAAAATACTCTTTATTCCCGATAAAGGAAGATTTAGAATAAAACTCTGCTCGGATTTGTGTAATAGGTAGGTGTGTTTGAAATTTGCATCGGGAAATCAATAACCGCCAATAGAGATATAAGTGCCGTATGCAGAACACATTACTTGAAAGGAGAGTAAAAACGGGTGGCGGTAACAATTAAAAGGAGATGTAATAGGAATATAAATGGATTAATGTTCCATATAAAAATGGATGTTAGTGGAATAATCAGAAGCCACCATTTATTCTTTAATACAATTATGAGAATTTTATTTGCAAGGCGATGACTTACCATAAGCATTCCAATGCTTATGGTTATAAAAGGGAATAACATTGAATTTACACTAAGGTTCCAAGTACCCAATATGATGGACATTATGGATAGGGCATGAGTGAAGAATAAGCTTCTGAAACGGCTGTTAATCCATATAACACTAGCTATGTATACTTGCTCTTTACCGGAATGGGATAAGTGGTAGCATCTTATCAAGAATATAAGTAGAAGTATATTAGGTATCTCGATTGGCATGTGTTATTGTTCTTTTGGCGAATCTGTTTTATCTTCATACAATGTTATGACTCCGCGAATAGAAAAAAGGAAGGCTATCAGGAGAGTAACCAATATAGTGCGAAGTGTTAGGTTCATTTCGATAAATTGTAATAACAGGGCAATAATTATGCAACAGATTATTAGCACCAGGATTATATGTCTCTTTTTTATCTTCATTTGAATATGATATTTCCAAATACAGCAATCTGTAACCATTGGTCTGCATCGTCTGGTGTACATGCGTGCATTTTCATTCGATGCCTGAAGTTAATGTCTGTTTCTAAAAAAAAGTAGTGCTTTTTCTAATGCCCATTCTTGTATGGGGAGAGCATTTTTATTGTCTGTGATATGGCTTCCGTTACGAAATCTGACTAAAAGAGATTTAGGATGTCGCATGGTATTGATGTCATATTGATTTTCAGTATTTATTTTATATAAATAATCATCTACAACCGCCCAGTGGCAATGTTTGTTGATTAAATCTATAAATTCTTTGTAAATAGTAATATCCATATTTATGTGTCTATAGATTAATAAATGTAAGTTTTCTGAATAATTTGTTCCAGGAAAAAATAACCAGGATTGAAAAAACTCCTGGTTGTTTTTCCTGATAATAGGCTTTGTTATTTTAATTTAGGGCTTCTTAGTCTTAGGAAGCGAAAGATAGAAATTTGCAATAGGATTCGTCAAAGCCAAAGTTATATCGCATTAACATTCGCTTTCTTTCATTGATAATATCACCTAACATGATTTCTAATGAATTGTAAATTGTTAAATGAATAGTGTCGCAAAGCCCTCTATCGTCTGTTGTAGCTGTAATTTTTATCATGCGCTCCATTTTGGGGTTAGAAATGCCACAACAGGAACGTGAGCACAAAATAGCCTTGGAAGGTATAAAATGATATAAGAGTAATATGTCATTTTGTTCTTCCAAAATATCCATTACTCTATCTAAAGTCAATGGCTTGTCTGGATGGTAAGCATACTTTTCCCAGTCATCGAGTAATTCGGTCTCGACGACATTTTTGGTGTCAAAGAACTCGGGCATAGTTAATTTGGCAATACTTTCAAATTTTGCTCTTTTTAGCGTGATCATAATAATTTTTTTTAATAAAACATTTTGAATTAATGCTCTTTGGGTTTTTTTGTACAATGCTCAATTGAGACATAGCACGAGATAACCCTAAAATCTCTTTTTGCTCGATTCTTGAATATTAGGCTGAGAATGAAAATACTCTCATCTGTTATTTGGCGGTTAATATCTTTCATCCAGTCTTGCTTGGATTACATGGATTTAAATCAAGTATTCATTTTTATTTTAACTTTTCTGGTTATTATCTCATTTCTATAAGAATGTATTCCTTTATGAGCTTATTAGGAAGACTAGCTACCTTTGTCTCATCAATTAGTCCCTGTCTGCATAGTTGCGTGATTAACGATTCTATTTTTTTCCTATTCTTTTCAGATCATTTACCTGTTCTTGGCTTCGTAACCTAATGCATGTATTATAATTTGAATAAGGACTCAATAGCATGGAAATTGTCATAGCGGCTTGATTCGGGGTTTGAATTATTTCTGATTTAATCGCTTCCATACATTTGGATGCATTTTGTATAAGACGCCTATTAGTCCTTATTCCCATATAGATGCTTACTTCTTCAGAATTTAAGCTTCCATCTTCGGAAGATTTATACATAATCTCTGTGACTTTTGAAATTGCATTGGTTAAATTCTGTATTGATCGTCTATCATAATCATATAAATGATTGACAAAATTGATAAAAAGAAGATTTTCTTCCTTGATATATTCCTGCATGTCTGATGTAGAGGAAAATCCTTTGATACTCCAAGCTGCAAGGCTGTTAATGTATTCGGCTATAAGTTGATTGGCATCTTTATTGTCCTTTGACTCTTTATCTAATGTATTGAAAAAGTCTCGGCATTGTGGAAGATAACGGAGTTTGTAACTTTCTGTTCGTATTCATTTAGTGATTGCTGAATGGTTACAATGTCTTCATAAGACCGTACTTGATTGTCAACTAGCCATGTCATTCTATCTGTTATTCCATTTCTAGTAATAGCACAACGTGTTAAATCTTTGATATTCTGTAAATCATCAGATATACTGTCTGTTATAATAAAATGCAAAACTATATCTTCCAGCGTTTTCCACTCTTGTAATTTATTTGCTAATTGAGGTATTGATAAATTGGTGACATTATTTAATTTATTCCCAAATGCTTCGTATGTGATAAGGGCATCATCTTTACTACATATCTGGGTGGAGTTTTTATTAGTACAAGAGATGGAACTTATTGTTACTAATAAATAGAGGTAATATAAATTTGATTTCATAGACAGGTTTCTTTTTTATTTTATTATTGATTTTGTAAGTAATGCATTATTGTATAATATATTTTCTATCTACGTGGTATCTATATTGTATAAAATCATACTTATAATGTATAGAATTTACAGATGTTGACATTGCATTGTTGCAAAACAGTAAGCCATGATACTTCATGATATATACCAATTTTTCTAACGTGATTAGAATTTTACGGGCACTTTTAGCTCTTTTGCTTTTCCAAAAATGCTCATTCGAATAATATTTATCCATTCTTTAAATAGCTTATCCATACTTCTTTTTATCATCTCTTTTTTTTACGCGCAAAAGTATGAATAATGCCTAGTAATGTGAATTTATATATGTATGCTTTAATTATAATTATAAGATCATACATTGTATGTGTTGATTCGTGATACTTTCATAAATGTATTGATAAAGTTTGCATTGTATGATAATAAATTAATAATAGTGTTTTTTAGTATGATAATTAAAAAATATTAAGTAATTGCGAATCATACAAAATGTTAATTGCTGTTTAAACGTAAATAGCTTGTTCTGGCTTGTAATTATTTTAATTAACTATAGATGCAATAATGATATATAGATGAACATGAGAGGTGTAGTGGATATTGTGCGTGGAAAAAATGGGCTTATAATAATGTCTTTGTATGCTAATATTATTTGTACTGTTTGTATTGTGTACTATGAGACAATGTATGAAAGTTGCATATTAAAATATAAATTGTAAATTTGCAGTATATGTAAAATAAGATTGTTATGAGAAAAGGTTATGTCATGTTAGATCCGTCCAGTCAGTACCGAAAAGACGATATGGAGAAAGTCCAGAGTGCTAAATGCGATACTATATTTATAGATTCCATTGAGGATGAAGAAACACGTCCTCAATGGAATCACATGATGAATGGTTTGAAAAAAGGGGATGAACTTGTTGTTATCAGTCTCTGTAATGCAGTAAGAGGACTGCGGAATTTATCAACTCTCTTCGATCGGTGCCGTGTGTTAAAAGTGCGTTTAATCTCTTTGAGAGACCGGATTGATTCCTGGGAAGAGATGTACCCAGCTTGTATTTCTCAATTAATGGATGTTGTTGCAACGCTGCAAGGTGATATCCTTAATTTCCGACACTCTAATAAAAGTGCTCGTATTAAAAGTATTGTGTCATCTGGTAATAGGAATATCAGGGCACAACGCTGTGTCGCTTTGTATAAGAGTGGTGCTAGTATAGATGAAATAAAGAAAGAAACAGGGTTTAATAGTAGCAGTTCGATTTATAGGATAGTGAAAGAAGCTGGCGAGAAGCTGGATCGTCATCCCAATAAGAAGATGATATGATTAGAACATAATTATAGATAACAGTATTGCGATTGATACTCCAATAGATGCTTTTCGTTCATTTTTCGTAATATAATGAATTCCTGTCAGTCTGGAAACACTGACCATTGATATCCATAATAGCAACAATGAAGCGGCCAATGTTCTAGGTATGAATCCAACTAATGTGTATTCAGTGTATAGTGATGCAGCTCCCAAAAGTATTATTGGTAAGTAAATGAAATTTCTTTTTTGGAAAAAAAGACTGTTCCAATTTCTAGGTGCCCATTCGTGTAGTTTTGCGCAAATCTCGATTGTTAGTAAAAATGCAATTACAATATAAATAACATATGGACGTGGCTTGAGTGAATTGAATGACATTAAAAATATGGAATAGCCCAAATAGACTGTTCCGGTAAGTATTGCTGTTTCTATTACGATAAGATGTGTCCATTTTACAACTTTAGGGATGGAAGGAGGATCACTTTTCCTGTATTTATCTATGGCGAGCAAGAGGATCGGCATGATTGCTGAAAAGATGAACATACTACTATACGCTAAAATTTCTTTGAATTTTTCCGGAGATTTGCCGGTCATGGATATGGCGACATATAGAAAGACCAGACTTAATAAAATTAAGGTACTGTAATACATGGATATAAAGAAGTTTCTTGTAAGTTGGTAAATGCGTACTGATATTTGAAGCTTACTGTATAAACATAAACATGTAAGTGCCGTTATTGAGGATATGCATATTAAGGTGTTGGGAAATCCTGCACGGTATGCGAGGGCTAAATAGCTGGCGTATAATATTGGACTTATATGATAATATTTTGTTCCATTTGTACAGTGTATAATGCCTAATATAGGTAATCCGTAGTATAACCATTCAGTTTGTTCTGTAAATAGATACATGAAATAGGATGCGATAACGCATCCTGTTTCTATTGGAGTACCGGTTATGGTTATTTGTGTGAGTTTTTTGGCGATTGCTAATCTTTGCCAAAGGATGGCTTTTGTTATTCTTTTCATTTGAAGAAATTGAATTTGT
>Ga0192239_1259_pt1 | contig 12334 bp, 8 predicted proteins | sample Koala_Koa27_G3_FD_131231 | JGI IMG/M metagenome (GOLD analysis project Ga0192239, IMG submission 131231) | Enriched cells from koala feces incubated with labeled cellulose particles, San Francisco Zoo, California, United States - Koala_Koa2-7_G3 ... | reverse complement strand
CAATTTGCTTAATGTTGAGAAATGTATTTACTAAATAAGGACTGTTCGGTAAAGTTTGGACAGATTGGATATTTTATTAATTTTCTTTTGTTGACGTATTGCAGTGCCCAACAGTGCGTCAATTTGTGGGAACTACCTTGATACGTAGTCCAATAAGTAATTTTATGGAAATATACTGTAGTTTAAGATTAAGTGTTTAATAAATATAATTTTATTAATTTTCTTGATTCTTTATTGTCTCTATTCTTTTTTTATTTAATTTTGTCTGCACTATTTTATGTGGGAATTAAACTCAAACCATAATAAATAACAGATAGCTATGACACAAATAATAGAATTACAAGGTACGGAGAAACGGTTGTATCAACTTGTAGCTCCTTTAGTAATGAATCCGGAAGTCTTAAAACAGAACTATAATTATCCTTTCCGTACGTCGGAAAGTTTTGTGTGGTTTGTTGCAGTGGATGGAAAAGAAGTTGTAGGTTTTATACCGCTGGAGTATAAAAAGCGGGAAGCAGTTATTAATAACTATTATATAAGGAATAATAATGCAGAAGTATTAAAAGCTCTTTTGGAAAAGATCATAGCCAAAATGGATGAAGATAAACAATTGAGTTCAGTTACATTTGTAGAGCATCAGGACATATTTAAGGAATTAGGCTTTTCAGTAGAGAAAGAGTGGAAGCGCTATGTGAAAATGAATAAGGAGAATTAAAAATGGGGGAGGCTCAAAAGAATGTATATGAATTAGCACAAGAACGGCTACATATTATATTTAAGGAGTTCGATAACATCTGCGTATCCTTTTCCGGAGGGAAAGACAGTGGTGTATTACTGAACTTGTGTATCGACTATATCCGGCGCAATAATCTCAAGCGGAAACTTTGTGTTTACCATATGGATTATGAAATCCAATATAGCATGACTATTGATTATGTAGACCGTATTCTGGAAGCAAACAAGGATATTCTGGAAGTCTATCGGGTATGTGTGCCTTTTAAAGTCACCACTTGTACATCTATGTATCAGAATTACTGGCGTCCCTGGGATCCGGAGATGGAAGAAATATGGGTGCGGCAGATGCCAAAGGGAAGTATGGACGTAAAGAGCTTTCCCTTTTATACCGATGCAATGTGGGACTATGAATTCCAAATGCACTTTGCCAAGTGGTTGCATGAAAAAAGAGATGCGGTTCGTTCTTGTTTTCTAATCGGTATTCGTACACAGGAGAGCTTCAATCGCTGGCGCAGTATTCATCTTGCGCGGAAATATCAAATGTATCACAACTATCGTTGGACTTCTAAGATAGGAAACGATATTTTCAATGCATATCCTATATTCGATTGGAAAACGACGGATATCTGGGTAGCTAATGGAAAATTCGGATGGGATTATAATCATTTATATGATTTATATTATAAAGCTGGCGTTAACATTGAACGTCAACGTGTAGCAAGTCCATTTCTATGTGAAGCTCAGGAAAGTCTCCGGCTTTATAAAGTGATTGATCCTGCTACCTGGGGTAAGATGGTGGGGCGTGTGAACGGGGTGAACTTTACTGGAATTTATGGCGGAACACATGCTATGGGATGGCAAACCGTTCGCTTGCCGAAGGGGTATACTTGGAAAGAATTTATGCAGTTCCTGCTTTCTACATTGCCTGAGAGTACCCGGCGTAATTACTTGAAGAAATTGACCGTTAGTATTGAATTCTGGCGTACGAAAGGCGGATGCCTTAGTGAAGAGACCATTCAAAAGCTCAGGGATGCCGGTGTGTCGCTGGAAGTAGTGAATACTACTAATTACAAGACACATAAGAAACCTGTGAAGATGGACTATCTGGACGATATTGAAATTTCTGAGTTTCGTGAGATTCCCACTTATAAGAGAATGTGTGTCTGTATCCTGAAAAACGATCACGCCTGCAAGTACATGGGGTTTGCCTTAAACAAAGAAGAAGCATACAAACGAGATAAAATAATGGAACAATTCAAAAATATGATGTTATGAGTGTAGATCAAAGTCCGGTATATGCTGTGAAAGCTGTACCTTTGGAAAAAATAGTGGCGAATGATTATAATCCCAACATCGTGGCGCCTCCTGAAATGAAACTATTGGAACTTTCTATTTGGGAAGATGGTTTTACGATGCCTTGTGTATGTTACTACGATAATGAAACTGACCGTTATATATTGGTTGATGGATATCATCGTTATAGCGTGTTGAGAAGTTCTAAACGTATTTATCAACGGGAAAATGGCTTGCTGCCTGTAGTAGTGATTGATAAAGAGCTTTCTAACCGCATGGCGTCTACCATTCGGCATAATCGTGCGCGTGGCTCACATAATATAGAGTTGATGTGCCACATTGTGGCTGAGTTGGATAAAGCAGGCATGTCTGATCAATGGATTATGAAAAATATTGGCATGGATCGGGATGAATTACTCCGTTTGAAGCAGATTTCCGGTTTGGCGGATTTGTTTTCGGACAAGAGTTTTAGTATTCCGAACCCGGTTGAAACACCGGTTCCCGAAGAATAAAATGCTTAAAATGGGCATTTTTGTTTCTATTATGTTCTTTTGTTATCCTTAACAAGTGAAATATCCTGTTACAAACTTGCATAAGTTAACCAAATCTCCTACTTTTGCCAACATAAACAAACGAACAGGTTACATGTGTCTTCGGGCATTATAAAATTCTTACATGAAAAAAAATATTGGTTAGCGGAGGTGCTGGGTTTATAGGGTCGCGCTTATGCACAAGGTTAATAAATGAAGGGCATCATGTCATATGTCTGGATAACTTATTTACCGGTGCAGAAACGAATATAGAGCATCTGAAGAACAATTCTCATTTTGAATTTGTGAATCATGATGTAGAATTTCCCTATCTCATTGAAGGCCTTGATGAGATTTATAACTTGGCTTGTCCGGCATCACCGATACATTACCAATATGATGCGATCAAAACGATTAAGACTTCCGTACTGGGAGCTATTAATATGTTGGGATTGGCGAAGAAGACAAATGCTAAGATTTTACAAGCTTCGACAAGTGAAGTATATGGTGATCCGGTAGTACATCCTCAGGTAGAAAGTTATTGGGGAAATGTGAATCCGATTGGCATCAGATCTTGTTATGATGAAGGAAAACGTTGTTCTGAGACTTTGTTTATGGATTATCATCGTCAAAACAATATTCGTATTAAAATAATTCGTATCTTTAACACGTATGGTCCACGGATGTTGCCGAATGATGGTAGAGTAGTTTCTAATTTTGTTGTTCAGGCACTGCAAAACCATGATATAACAATCTATGGGACAGGGGATCAGACTCGAAGCTTTCAGTATATTGATGACCTGATAGAAGGAATGGTGCGAATGATGAATACAGAGGATGAATTTATTGGCCCGGTAAATCTTGGAAATCCGAATGAATTTTCCATTCTTGAACTAGCTGAAAAAGTCATCCAATTAACAGGGTCTAAATCGAAATTGGTATTTAAGCCGCTTCCGCATGATGATCCGAAACAGCGCCAACCAGATATTACGCTGGCAAAAGAGAAACTGAACTGGCAGCCAACAATTGAATTGGAAGATGGCTTGCAGAAGATAGTGGAGTATTTTAAGGAATATCGTTATAGAAATTAATAGATAAACGGGAAAACAATATAGTATAAGATGAATATGGGAATAAATCCTTCTGAGTACAAGATTCTCATCGTTGACGATGTGATGTCCAACGTTTTGTTGTTGAAAGTACTCTTAACAAATGAAAAATTTGCTATCGCTACGGCAAGTAACGGTCGGCAAGCATTGGAGCAGGTAGATAAGGAAACCCGGATTTGGTGTTGCTGGACGTGATGATGCCGGACATGAGTGGTTTTGAGGTGGCACAGCATTTGAAAGCAAACCCTAAGACCGCAGATATTCCTATCATCTTCCTGACTGCGCTAAACAGCACGACGGACATTGTAAAAGGTTTCCAGGTGGGAGCGAATGACTTTATCTCCAAACCTTTCAATAAGGAAGAGCTGATTATTCGTGTAACCCACCAGATTTCGCTGGTAGCTGCCAAACGCATTATTTTGAATAAGACCGAAGAGCTGCAACGTACCATTGCCGGACGTGATAAACTTTATTCGGTGATTGCTCATGATTTGCGTTCTCCTATGGGTTCTATCAAGATGGTGCTGAACATGCTGATACTGAATCTGCCGGCTGAGAAGATCGGTGATGAGATGTATGAGCTGTTGACAATGGCAAACCAGACGACAGAAGATGTATTCTCATTGCTGGATAACTTGCTGAAGTGGACGAAGAGCCAGATTGGTAAGTTGAATGTAGTATATCAGGATATTGATGTGGTAGAAGTTGTGGATGGAGTGATAGATATCTTTAATATGGTAGCTGGTCTGAAGAAGATTACCATCCGTGAAGAGAAACCGGAGAAACTGGCTGTATCTGCAGATATAGATATGCTGAAAACCGTGGTACGCAACTTGATAAGCAATGCTATTAAGTTCAGCAACGAAAATTCTGAAGTGTTGGTAAAACTGGAGGAAAAAGATGGTATGGCGGTAGTCAGTGTGCAAGATCACGGTTGTGGTATTGACGAAGAAGGACAAAAGAAACTGCTGCATACAGATACACACTTCAGTACCTTCGGTACAAACAATGAAGAAGGTTCCGGTTTGGGATTACTCTTGTGTCAGGACTTTGTAGTGAAGAATGGTGGTAAGCTGTGGTTTACTTCCAAAAAAGGCGAAGGTTCTATATTCAGCTTTTCACTCCCGTTGAAAAAGTAAATATTGTATTAAAGACAGACCATCTGTTGAGGTAAAGCAGATGGTCTGTTTGAGTCATATAGGCCGTCTGTTTCATACAAACAGACGGTCTGTTTTTTTATCGCCTGCATAGCTCTCTGAAATCACAGAACTCACATTTCTTGATATCTTCAGTTTGGGTGAAAGCTTCTTCCGGATTGTATATTTCTTGCAAAAGAGTTTGCAGACGTTCACGAAATTCATCTTCATAGAAAGCAAAGTTATTGACCGGTATCTTGGGTTGGCGTGCTTCTCCCATTTCAATAACAGGGGAATACGTCTCTGACGCTGCGCGATGAATATAAAGTAGGGAAGGGGCTACTTTCAATGACTGCTTGCGGCACATAATAGAAGCATACAAGAAAGTCTGGAAAATGTAATTCGGACGTCCGTCGGCAGGTGTGAATAGCTGCTTGATGTTTTCGGGTGTCTTTGGGCTACCTCCGGTTTTATAGTCTACTATACGCAAAGTGTCATCTTTGCTATCTATACGGTCAATGGTACCACCGATGTTCAATGCTAACTTTCCTTGCGGAGTTTCGATTTCTATAATTTCCGTTACTTTCTTTTCCATACCTTCCATAAAGAAAGGTGCATATTGCAGATCGTTGCGCAGCAGTTGGCGGAGATAAGATGTGATTACTTTTGCATTGATAAGCTGCGTACCGTTATATTCTGGCTTTTCGGTGAGGGCTACGTGGAAGAACTCCTCTTTGAAAGCGGTATCTACATAGTTCTGCAATTTTATATCATTGCTCAATACTTGCTCCAAATCATCTTTTCGAATTTCTTTTCCGTTTGCAGTCAAATCTTTATAGACTAATTCGGCTGCACGGTGGAAGATTGTACCAAACAGAGCAGAGTCTATTTCAGCGCTTACCTCATCGGGAGCCTTTAAACCGGCCACATAGCGGTAATAGAATTTCAATCTGCAATCCAGGTAAGTATTAAGTGCTGAAGGTGAAAATAAGGATCGCGGATGGCGGTTCACATCATACCTTTCGCACATTCTTGTTATGATTTTCGGTGTTTTCTCAACGCTAATTTCTCTACCACTTTGAGGAGACTGTCCGGCTTCAAGGTATTCTCGTGAAATGGTATGTGGAGATTCAACAAGGAATTGCAACATGAAACGAGACATTTCTCCGCGATTCAATCCTTCCGAAGCAGTATTATATAATAAGGTGACATTTTCAGCACGTTGTATCAGGCGGTAGAAATAATACGCATATACGGCATTCTTATGTTCGATAGTAGTCATGCCGAAAGCTTTCCTCAGATTGTATGGAATAAAGGAAGAATCACCACCTGCTTTGGGTAGTTGCCCTTCGTTGAGCGAAAGCATAATAAGATTACGAAAGTCGAGATTACGTGTTTCCAATACTCCCATCACCTGCATACCAATAGCAGGCTCGCCATGGAAAGGAATGTTTGAAGTGGCAAGTAATCGGCAGAGCAGACGTCTCAATGTTTCAATTTGTATGTTCAATTCTCCATTGTCAATCAGGTTCAGCAGACGGTTGATGAGAGTATAACTTTTAAATAGAGACTCCCGGTAAAGTTGGTTGAAGATATCATCTGTTTCTTGTTCTTGCTGATAGAGGACAGCAACTTCGCGTAACATCTCCGTGAGGTATTGACAAAGGGCTGAAATACCTGTTTTAGGAGTGAATACTTGTTCCAAAAAAGTATCTTGCTTTAGTTCGGAAGGTAAAGGGAAGAATCGGTTGTCTCTCGTTAGTTGTTTCTCTAAACCTTCTGCAGAAGTGGAGAGCTGACGTGTATGGGGATGCTTTAGTACAGACTGTACAGCTTCGTATTGATAGCGTCCCGTATCTCTGTGATAGCCTGTAGTCTGCAATTCGATGAGTGCACTGACGAAACTATATACGGGTGTTTGTGCCAAAGGAAATCCCATGGTTATATTTACATTCTTTACTTCAGATGGAATGGAATGAAGTACAGGTAGCAGAAGTGCTTCGTTACAAAGAACTACTGCATTTTCTTTCTCTTTCACAGGAGTCTCCGGTAGGTCTCTTTTCGTTACGGAACGTATCCATTCCGGTAGATAACGTGCTTGTGCATTCTCAGTCGGGGCAGAGATGAAACGTACATTTTTAGGCTTTCGCAATGTATCAAAAACTGCTTCCGGCAATTCGTTGGGGAATATTTTCAGATTACGAAGAATGAATTCTCCCGCCTCGTGTGTGTAGGGAGGTGTATTTTCACGGGGCAGGCGGGTGTAGAAGACATCATAATCCCAATAAAACAATGCTTTTCCGGCCTCGCGCAAGCGTTCAAAGAACTTGGTTTCCACTTTGTTTAGTACGTTGAAACCAACAAAAACGTAATGCTCATACTTTAGTTTATCCGGCTGTAATTCCTCCATTACATAGCGATACATCATGCCTTCGTAAGCAATGCCGAGTTCTGCAAGATTGTGGCGGTAATGGTGATAGATATCGCCTAATTTATCCCATAAAGAAATGAATTTCTCCTTAAGCTGTGTCCGGCGTTCGATAGAGAAATTCTGGAAAAACTGACGAATGGCTTCTTCCTGCTCGGAGTCAAGGAAGTTGTAATCGTCCATTATATTTTTCAAATCCTGCAGGTTAGAGAATAACCGGTCAGCATCTACAAGATTCTTGTCCACATCGTCGAAATCACTGATAAGTAATTCTCCCCAGAAGTAGAAGTCATCGAGTGTTTCTTCGCTGCGGGTTTCTTCACGGAAGACTTTATAGAGTTCGCATACCAACCGGATAGGGTCTCCGGATTTCCACGGGGAGAGTTGCCGGAACAGTTCGCTGATACTGACATAGGCAGGCGACCATATGGGGCGGTCGCTTTGCATTGCCAGATATTCGTTAAAGAACAGGCTGGCACGTTTATTTGGGAAAACGATGGCTACTCTTGAAAGGTCGTTTCCTATCTTTTGGTAAAGGTCTTGGGCTACTAATTGGAGAAATGTTTGCATACTACCGTTGTATCTATACTTTTTCTATTAAATCTTCTTCCACATACCAAAGGTATCCTTCTATGTTTTCTTTCAGATACCCCATGCGAGTGAGCAATTGCATATACCCTTGCACTTGCTTATTATACTTTTTATTTTGTTTTCCGAATTTGAAATCTATAACGATAATCTCATTGCCGCGCATCATTACACGGTCGGGTCGGCGGGTACGTAGTTCACCTCTTTCCTGCCAGATGATATCACATTCATTGAACAGGTGCCAGCTTCCCGAATACCAGTCTTGAACTTGGGGAAGCGAGAATGCATGATGGGTCAGTTCCCGGATTTTCTCTTCCGTTTCGGGTTTTCCGATAATACCTTCAAAGACAAGTTGGGCAATAGCATTATCAATATCTTCCTCTGTTTCAATGGCTGAGAAAAGGGTATGTAAAAGTCGCCCCCGGTTTATGAAGCGATTGTCGGATTCTTCCTCATCAACTCCCTGGATAAAGTCCGCAGAACGGTTCGACTGTCGGAATTCTATATCATGCCTCATGCTTTCCATGTGTACCGGGAGTTTGTCAGGCTTTTGTGCAAGGCGATTGGCAGAAACCTTAGGGGCATCGGGTAGGTGTTCATCTGTTCCTGTGTGCTTTGATGGACAGAGTTCTCCATTTTCAAAAGGTTCTTCTTCATCCCAGTTTTCATCACCTTCCCGGGTGGCTACTTGTGGCAGAGCATTTGCCAATAATTCCGACATGGTACCTTTTTGCCCTTTCTTGCACCAGAAAATTAGATTCTTTCCGGCACGGGTGAAAGCTACATAAAGTAGGTTCAGGTTATCCACCCAGAGTTGCAGGCGTTCATCCAGATAATTTTGCCGATATACAGATTCCGCCATGGTAGAGGAATAATTTACCGGAACGATGTCGAGTGTACTGAATGGTGCTTCCGTAGGTGAACACCATATCAATTGATTATTAGTTTCATTCTCGAGTTTCCAGTCACAGAAAGGAATGAGAACGGTATGAAATTCCAGTCCTTTTGATTTATGAATGGAAAGGATACGGATGCCGTCCATTTCTCCACTGGGGATAGTCTTATTACATAATGTCTCGTTCCAGTAGCGGATAAATGCGTCCAGGTCCGAAGAATTATTTTGAAGGTATTCAGTGACAGCATCGAAGAAGGAAAAAAGGTAAGCATCCTGCTCTTCAATCCGTTTCATATCAAACAGGCTGAATAATTCTTCCAACAATTCGTAAAGTGGCATTAACCGGAGAGTTTCCATACCTGTAACGAATGCTACGGGCAGTGCTTCTTCAGGTTTCGCGGTCAGTAAGCTGTCCCAGTTGCCTCCTTGTTTTTTGATTCCTAATTCATAGTTCATCATGAGCGATGCGCATGCCACCTTGTCTTCCGGATTGGATAAGTAGCGTAAGGCATCTATCAACATACAGATGGCCTGTGAAGCATCCAGTCGGAATGCCTCGTCCGAGACGACAGGCAGGTGCATGGTCTTGTCAAAATAGTCAGCAATGGGAGGGATATTTTTATTTTTGCGTACCAGAATGGTGATATCATTTAGCTTCACGCCTGCTTCCAGTAACCGTTGCACTTCTTCTCCTAACGAGATAATGGTGAGTTCTGTATAGTCATGTTCTTCGTCCGGTTCCAGAAAGGTTGCTTTGATGTATCCTTTAGCTTCCGTTCGTGGCGATTCCTGGGCAACATCTGCATAAGCCCGTTGCAGGGGATGACAGTCTTCTTGCAGCTCTTTCAGGTGGAGCATATTTAGATATTCCACGGCTGCGGTAAATAAGTTATTATTGAAGCGGATGACATTCGTTTCACTTCGACGGTTGGTCTTAAGTGTTTCTACACGTACCGGAAAAGGGAAAGAAGAATCTTTTGTACCCAGCGTGTTCAATATTCCCCAGTCGCCGTTTCGCCAGCGATAGATAGATTGTTTCACATCTCCTACGATCAAACTGTCCGCTCCTTGTGAAAGACCTTCAAGTAGCAGAATCTTGAAATTATCCCATTGCATCCGGCTGGTGTCCTGAAATTCATCGATCATTACGTTTCGTATATTGGCACCGATTTTTTCGAATACGAAGGAAGAATCCCCATCCCGTACCAGATTATGGAGCAGTGCATTCGTATCTGATAATAGGAAGCGGTTATGTTCCCGGTTCAGTTCACGCACTTCTTCGTCGATATGGGCAAGTAGCTGTAATTTATTCAAGTGTTGCAGGGACAGTCGGCAACTATTTACGATCTTATTGTTTCTTGGTCTGAAAGTTTCAGCATCCTGTAATAACGGGAGTAAGCTTGTTTCGGCCAGCCGAATAATTTCGTTTTTCTGTGCAGATGTTTTGGTAGCCCAGTTTTTGGCATCATCCAGACTGTTCTTCAGTGTGGCATTTACTGTATCTTTATCTGATAAACGCCCATCCCGCAGTTTGCGAAAATAGCTGCCTATACCTCGTGCCCCACCTTTCAGATCTTCCGGTGTGAGGGCATGTGCTTCCAGTTCGCCAATGAATTGGTCGTAGAAACCTTTCATTTGTTCCAGGGCTTCCGTTTCCATTTCCCTCAGTTCGTTGCGGTATAGCTTGATAGTATTGGGATCTTTCAGTTGTTGGCGGAGTCCTTCACCTTGTTCTATATAACCTTCATCGAAGATATTCCAGCCAAAGCGTTTGATTTCATTGGATACATTCCAGCGTTTATCATCGGCAATACGCTCGTTGATATAGTTCAGTAGCCAGGCCAATACGGGAGAGGATGGAGTTAGTTTCTCTATCAGACTGTCCACTGCATCACTCAGAACTTCGGTATTATTCAGTTCGATATTGAGGTTCGGGCTTAGTTCCAGTTCGCGTGCCAAATTACGCATCACAGATTGGAAAAAAGAGTCGATGGTTTCCACCCGGAAACGACTGTAATCGTGCAACATGTACTGTAAAGCGGTTCCGGCTGCCAGGTGGATATCGTCTTCAGACAGGCTCTTCCGTTGTAAGTCTTCTCGGATACGGTTCAGGTAGGGTTCGGATGCCGGATCGCTTACCCAAATTCCGTAGAGTTGTTGCAGGATGCGCTCTTTCATCTCTGCCGTAGCTTTATTGGTGAAGGTTACGGCAAGAATTTGCCGATAAGCCCTTGGGTTGAGTATCAAGTGTTTGATGTACTCTACAGCGAGGGTAAATGTCTTTCCAGAACCGGCTGAGGCTTTATATACTAATAATTCCATGTAAACTTACGAGATTGAACTTTGGTACAAACATACGCAAAAAGCATGAATTAGAGGGTATGTCTATGGCAATTCTATCTGTTAATTTTGATTCAAACGAGGGGTATGGACATAAAAAAAGGAGTACCGCTGTACTCCAACCTTTGTTAACCTTAAATCTAATACTATGAAAAACACAGTGCAAAGATACGGACTTTTGGAATACTTGCAAATTATCCAAAAGAAAAAGTATGTTTAATAACACTTATTAGCCAAAATATCTTCTAATTCTATTTATTTTAAGAAAAAGAACGCTTCCTTTTCATCTTCTACCTACCAACTCCGTATCAACGCCGTACCAAGTCCGTACCAAGTCCAAGCGTATAGATACGGAGTAAATACGGACCTGACACGGTTCGGATAAGCAGGAAGAGAGAAAGCAACACTGATATGCTATGCTTTCTCTTTCAACAGATCTTCCATTTTCAGTAATTCGTCACGATATTGTGCTGCTTCGATGAAGTCGAGCTTCTTGGCAGCCTCCTGCATGAGTTTTCTGGTACGTTCGATACTCTTTTCCAGTTGTGGGCGAGACATGTATTGCACAATAGGATCGGCAGCAATACTGGCGGAATTCTCTTGCTCGACGTAGGGACGGGGAGTAGTTGTTCTTTTTTCGGTAAAGCCATTTTCCAGTGCAGTATTGGATGCAAATACATTGAGGTTCTTCGCCTTTTTGATTTGTTGGGGAGTGATACCATGTTCTTCATTATACTTTAGCTGCTTTTCACGGCGGCGGTTGGTTTCGTCAATCGTCAATTGCATGCTTTCTGTGATACGGTCGGCATACATGATAACCATACCGTTTACATTTCGGGCGGCACGTCCGGCAGTCTGCGTCAATGAGCGGTGTGAGCGTAGGAAGCCTTCTTTGTCTGCATCAAGAATTGCCACGAGTGAGACTTCCGGCAGGTCTAATCCCTCACGCAACAGATTGACCCCGATAAGTACATCGTATAATCCTTCACGCAGATCACTCATAATCTTCACGCGTTCCAATGTGTCTACATCGCTATGGATGTAGTTACACTTCACATTGTTATTCAGCAGGAATTCCGTCAACTCTTCTGCCATGCGTTTGGTAAGCGTAGTAACCAGCGTACGTTCGTTCTTTTCGATACGAATCTGGATTTCCTCCATGAGGTCGTCTATTTGATTGTGACTGGGACGTACTTCAATAATCGGATCGAACAAGCCGGTAGGGCGAATAACTTGTTCCACAACAACACCTTCCGACTGAATCAATTCATAATTGGCAG
>Ga0192239_1248_pt1 | contig 13160 bp, 6 predicted proteins | sample Koala_Koa27_G3_FD_131231 | JGI IMG/M metagenome (GOLD analysis project Ga0192239, IMG submission 131231) | Enriched cells from koala feces incubated with labeled cellulose particles, San Francisco Zoo, California, United States - Koala_Koa2-7_G3 ... | reverse complement strand
GTCAAAGCATATATCGCTTTGCTATGCACGAAAGGAAAAGCTTCACTCTACATAAACGGAGAATCACATATCATATATGCCAACGATTTATTCATCTGCCATCCCGACATCATATTAGAGCGCAGTATGATCAGTGTGGATTTCGGGTGCCACTGCATTTGCCTGTCTCAGGAGTATGTGCAACAGTTGTTCCTTATTGCAGGCGAAGCCTGGAACGCAAAGATGTTCCTCGAAAAGAATCCGATCCTTTCACTTCAGCCGGAAGAAGCCGGACTCTTTAACCAATACTATAATCTGTTGCATTCCAAAATGACCGGTTCTCCCCGCAAACATCAGAAAGAACTTATCGATGCACTGCTCCAGGCCTTCCTCTATGAATTCCATGATACGCTGGAACGCTTCCAGCAATTGAAACCGCTAACCTTCTCGGCTGGTGAAAACCTGTTCAAAGAATTCATCAATATCCTCTCTTCCTCTTACCCCAAGAAGCGTATGGTGGCCAGCTATGCTGAAAAGTTATATGTTACCCCCAAATATCTATCTGCCGTATGCAAAGAAGTAAGCGGACAGACAGCATCCGATTTAATCACTCAATATATGGTGAAGGACATACAATATCTGTTGAAGAAGTCGAAGAAAAGCATAAAAGAAATATCCAATGAGCTTGACTTCCCGAACCTCTCATTCTTCGGGAAATATGTCAAGCAACATTTGGGCATGTCTCCCAAGCAATACAGGGAGGCATGCCGTCAATAGAGTATGACCTGGTCTAAGACCACTCCTTCATCCAAAGCCGTAATAACCAACTTATGAGAAGCCTGTTTATTGATCGGTAAAGTCACTTTCCGAATAGCCTGGTTACGCAATACATTCTCTTTCCATTCTTCGCTGCGTCCTTTCGTCTCATAAGATACCGTTTGCGGAACGGCCTCATCTACAGATATGGCGAAACGAAGCTGTTTTTCATCCAGTGGATGACTTGGCAATAGCCTGATTTCAACCTCAACAGAATCTTTTCCATAATCATCAAAAGCGAAGGTCAGAGAGGAACCTTTACGGATACCCGCCGCTTTTCTTTCATATCCCAATCCCTCGCACGGAACAGGTTTCCCATACGTACATTCCATAGCATTCCATTTGCAGAGCATTTTCCGGTCTGTCACCATAGGTTCGGTAGCAGTAGCATGCTCTACACGCTTGAATACCGGCAACTTACGGGGTTGGAAATCCATCATACGGTTCCATTTACCATTCTGCAATGAATTATATTGCTGCGTCAAGGATGCAATGCTGTCAAAGGCAGCATCACTTTGTTCCCAGTCAGCCTTAGAGTGGCGGGCAAGCTGGGCAGTCAGAATTTTCCGGTTCATTTGTGCGGCGGCCTGCACCGGATATTTCACAAGCTGGAAGTAAGCATCCTGCCTGTCCGCCGGAATGTTACTCTCCATCCTCTCGACAACATCGGACAAGACGGTATAAGATCTCAAACGTTCACTAATGGTCTGCTCGCTCCAAGGCAGATCTTTAATCACCTTGTATTTCGGATCGCGCTCTTCTTCACGCGTATTTCCCATAAATTCGGGCTTACGAATGTAGGATAGTTGGTAATGCGCTTCCATGGCAGGCAACAGTTCCTCGGCACAATTGCTTCCGAATTCCCGCTCCAACCAATGCTTCAGATGGGCAGTGACTCCTATTTCGTTCACTTCATCTATGTTCCACGCCATATCCAGGAAAAGCTCTATCTGATATTCCGCAGGCTTGATATCACCCACATTCAGTACCCATAGTTTCTGAATGCTACGGTCGTAAGCCAACCTCATTTGTTGATGGAGTAGATAAGGGCTGAAAGTTCCCAACCAAAGATAATCGTGAGGACGGCCCCAATAGGATACGTGATAATAGATGCCGTTTCCGCCTTTGCGGGCTTGCTCTTCCGCCGTCGGGAAGTGACGGATATATCCGTAATTATCATCACACCAGATCAACGTTACATCATCAGGCACCTGTAAACCGGCATTATAAATATCCAACACCTCTTTATAAGGAATAAACGCTTGCGGAATAGCCGTAACATCTTTATTGACATACTTCCGCAAGAGTCCGCGCTGGTCTTTAAGCACACGTTCCAATACCGCTTTCTGTTCCGCTACGGTTTTGGCTCCCTGCATCTGGCCGTCGTGCACGCCACGCATACCCAAAGTATAGATATTACCTTGTTGGACAACCTCTTTCACCCGGTCTTCCCAGAATTTATAAACAGGCGCACTATTATTCACATAGTCATAATCACCCTGACCGCGACGGCGCCACTCACCGGCAGCACTACACACCATCGGTTCACAATGCGATGACCCTATAAAAATACCATATTCTTCCGCAACTTTCCTGTTTCCTTCCGTCAGGAAGAAAGGCAAAGTACATTCGTGCATCGCAGGCCAATAGGTATTGGCGCGTAAACGCAGCAACAGTTCAAAGATACGCGCATTCGTCTTCGGACCGATATGTCCTTTTATATCCGACGGTTCATACGTCTGACTGCTCCAAGGCATCAATCCCCAGTCTTCGTCATTGATAAATATACCCCGATATTCCACGGAAGGGGATTGCAATGTCTGATACTCTGCCGACAGCACAAAAGAAGTCTTCTTCTCCGGCGTTACATCCGCCCACCATTCCCAGGGAGATACACCTATCAGGCGGGATAATTCCATGATACCATAAGCCGTACCATGCGCATCACTACCAGCTATCAGCAATTTTCCATCCGGCAATACTGTCAGCAGAAAAGCCTGTTTCCTACCTTCCAGAGCTGAAGTATCCGCTCCGGTCTTCTTTAGCAGCGAACTTTTTCCAAGGGTACCTACTATGATATCCACGTGTTGTGTATCTGTAACGACGGATGCCGAAAATACCGATAGATAATCACGTTCGAATAATTTCAAAGCAGTCCGCACCACCTTTTCTTCCGTCCTATCACAAGCCAACGTAACCAGCTTCCCGGAATGCAAGCTGAACTGCGCACAGCAGAGCTGCGCCATAAGAAGTAATACCAAACCAACAACCCCTTTTTTCATATATTCTGATTTATGCTTCAAAAGTAATAAATATCATTCACTGTCACAAAACTATTGTCACTTCCAAAGATCGTTTTTGATTTATCCGTCCACACCGGTATGATACCTGTCACTTCTATCGACAGCGTATAATCCCCCTCAGCCATTTCCGGCGTCATAATACGAATAGCCTTTTCCGGATATTTACTGTAAAAGTCTACCAATGAAGAATAAACGGTATCTTTCTTTGCATTCAGCACGCTTACCTTGGCATATCCGCTATGGGGATTCGACTCACCTACTATAGCCACATGCGTTCCTCTGAAAGGAACCTCCAAAGTTTTTCCTTTGACATTCGAAGTCAGGTGTCCGTTTGGAAGCACTTTTCCTTCAGATAACGCATCCACAGGCTTCAGGCTATTGATATCCCAACATTGCCAATACTCGGGAATGGAAATCTTCGTTCCTTCCACTTGCAGAGGCATCCATACATAAGTTGCCGCCGAAGCTTGGTGAGGATATGACCAGCGGTCGCCCATAAACATCGGAATCGTATCATTCCCCCGCTTCAAAGGAAAAACGAAAGTACTTTGCGAGTTATACGTCAGTGTTCCTTCGGGACAGAATATTCCCTGTTTTGTCCAAGGTCCTTCAATACTCGGAGCAGTGAAATAGAAGTTATCGTTCTTTTCCCAACTGGTCAGGTTTGAGTACAGCAAATAGTACATTCCATTCTTCTTGAACATGGCCGGAGACTCTCCCGAATCCTTCACATACGATGCTTCCGCCTCAACTGAGCGATAATCTTCACTCAGCCTATAAACGGGACCATGATGAATCAGCAGATATCCTTTGCCATCCGTATCCTGAAAAGTACCCATATCCCAGCGTTTTACGGGTTTTCCTTCATAAAGCAACGGCCCGTGCAATGTATATTCTCCATTGATTGTGCTGCAAGTTGCATATCCTATATAAGGGTCTTTATATCCCATGTCATCGGCATGCACATACATGACGTATTCTCCGGTAGAAGGGCACCTCATTACTTTCACACGCTCACCTACCCGGTTCGGACCAAGTATTCCGTCGGATTGTACGGGCAATACCACCCGTTCGAACTTCCAGTTTACCAGGTCGTCCGAAGAATAGCAGCTAAAGCCGGGAAAGGCATTACTCTTATCTGATTTATATTCTCCGAAAAGATAATACCGCCCTCCATCTTCTACAATGCAGGCACCATGTGCATTAACGATATTCCCCTGATCATCAAACCAGGGCATGCCATTCTTTACTACTTTCTCCGAGCTCTGTACCGAGCAGGCTCCCATACTCAATCCTACAAGAATTGTCAATAAAAAGATCCACTTCATAATAACTATTTCAACTAATTAAAATCATTTTTCACCTAAATTTCTTCCGAACATAAGGGCCTGCTCCGACATCACCTATTTCTCCGCTGGTGCACCAGCTTCCATCGGCCAATACGGATTCTGATAGAGTGGAGATTGATCCATCGATTTACCGTCCGGAGCTGTCAGCAAGAATTGATTAATCATAATAGGATTGAGATAATGAGCCATATTCCAGGTTAATCCGTCATAACAGGTCTGATTCAGCTGTTTCTGGTATGGACGATAGTACTCACTTTTTTCCTCGGGTGACATATTGGCTGCACTTGTTCCATCAGCCACCACTTTAGACGCATCATACCACTGCTGCATCGGAGTATTCCAGAAGTGGAAGCCTTCGGGTATAAACGGATTTACCATCAACTGATCCATTGAGCGCCAACGGCACAGATCCATATAGCGAAGCCCCTCAGCCAAAAATTCGCTGCGACGTTCACGACGGATATTATACAAAATCTTATCTGTCAGCACTTGTCCTGCCGAATAAGCTCCCCAATCGTTTTTAGCTTCTTCAGCCATAACAGTGTTATCGAACGTTTTCTGTAGGTCATCGTTCACATGAGCACGCTGGCGAATAAGTTTCCAATATTCAATAGCACTTGCATCTAAAGTTCCATTGCGTTCATAAGAAGCTTCCATATAATTAAGTAACGCCTCGGTTGCACGATATACAATGGCAGCCACAAAACCATGATCCAAATTACATTCGCTTTGCCGGAAAGTTCCCCCTTTGCGCAAGGAATAGCCTGTAGCATATCCACGCTGATTGTCACTTGTACTCAAAATGTTAGGAGCCGGTTCCTCCATCTGTACATCAATTCCTGCCATATCGGGATAGATAATATTTACCTGTCCCTTATCTTTCAGAAAGAGTGACAAACGGGAATCACGGTTAGTACGCACATCTGTCAACGTCTTATCCCCTTTGTAAAAATCATCTCCGTCAGCATAAGAACCATGTTTATAAACCGGCATACCATCAGACATCAGGAAATTATTTACATAAATGCTCGTTAAACCAGTTAAATAATTTCCCCAATTAGCCGCTATCCCTACATTATTCGTACTCAGCCCTTGGACATATTGGCGCCATAACAAAACCTCAGAAACTCCCGAAAGATCGGATGAAGCAAACATGTCATAATAAGGATTCACTGCATCATTAGCAGATTGTTGCAACAGTCCCGTATTTATGGTTAATTTATCCTTATATTTATCTGCCACTTCCTTCGATGCCTTCATGGCCTCATCCAAGAAAAAGCTAATTTCATTATCAATGCTTCCACTTTGGAACTGATAATTAGTATTATAATCTTTATTCTTACCCGGCCACCCTTCGCCATTGGGAACAAATGCCGTCCCCTTAAAGTACTTTAGCCAAGTACCTTCAAACAAAGCCACACGTGACTTAAATAACAAAGCAGCATCCTTATTAATACGGGTTGTCGACATCGTTTTAGCCCCTAAAAGTTCTATAGCTTTATTCAAATCGGAAAGAATGAAACGGGCAACTTCCGTACGCAGTTGTCGTTTGCTTGCCTCTGTTAACACTTCAGCATTATCAGGCAACGGTTCGGTAATAATGGGAAAGTCGCCAAATTTACGATAACGATTGAAATACTCGCAAGCACGAAGGAAATACATTTCTCCAATATAATGCTTGATCGAAGCCAAATCACCGGTTATTTGATTAGAAGTACCACTCAGATCCGCTCCGGTTGCATCACCAAACTTTGGTAATACATTGGCAAAAAAGAAATTCAACCGATAAATTGTTTCAAATTTCCAATTATCACTTTCCTTGTTAGGCACTAACCACCTATCTTTCGTATAGCTGTCAGAAGCCGTCGTTCCAATCTGGTTGTCTGTACCTTTATCATTATCGAACATACCATAATAACCGCCATGAGAAGGCAATATACCGGCATAAAGTTTATCAGCATAAGCCTGCAAATGGGTAGCATCAGTAAAATAAGTTTCAGGTGCCAAAGATGACTCAGGCATTCTATCAAGAAAATCATCGCATGAGGTGAAGCCGGCACCCAGCATCAACGACAATAAAGCAATACATATACTATTTTTTGTTTTCATTGTATTATCGGAATTAAAGAGTTAAACTTAAACCAAATGACCAGGTTCTGGATAATGGATAGGCATTACCGCCATTGCCTCCGCTAATGGTTTCGGGGTCAAACAAAGAAGATAAAGAAGTTCCAGTCCAAAGATTTTCTCCTGACACAAAAAGACGGCATTTCGCAAGCCCCACTTTACGCATCCAGGTGGCAGGCAGTGTATACCCCACTTGTAAGTTCTTCAGGCGAATGTAAGAAGCATCCTGCAAATAACGGGTTTGTGTCTGCTGATTCTTGTTACTTTCGCTAAATATGGGACGAGGATAATAAGCATCCAGATTGGCCGAAATCTCATGTCCTGGCAGACCGATGGACTCGGCGCGGAAATAGTCTTCATGTTGGACAAAAGCACGGGCATGCCACATACTATTGTTTCCACGCACACCAAACAAATAGCCGTTATAGTTATTGTCACCCCAGTAATCACGTTTCATCACTCCCTGGAAGAAGCAACGCACGTCGAATCCTTTCCAGTCAGCATTCAAATCAATGCTAAAGAAATAATGCGGATTCTTGTTTCCAATAACTTTCAAATCACCATGATCACTCAGTGTTTCAACCCCTTTCGTAATTCCCGGTTTTCCATCTAAATCTTTATACATTATGTCACCGGCAGCCCATCTGGAACCAAGAGCACTTTGTCCGCCTACTTTGTCAAGATGAGCTTGCATTTCTTCATCCGTTTTAGCAATGCCGATAGTTTCAAATCCCCAGATTTCATTGGTTTCATGTCCATTCAGATAATTCCATATCGACTCTGTTGTATTTCCCGGATAGCTGTCGATAATAGTCTTGGAATCAGATAAAGTAACCGTTGCACCATAACCAAGGCCATTGTTCATGCGATCCCGCCATGTGAGTGCCAATTCCCAACCCTTCGTTTTCAAGTCACAGTTGTTGGTTTTCGGAACTGCTACTCCCAATGTTGCCGGCAGTTCAAGAGCCGGTCCTACCATGTTCTTAGTATAGCGTGTAAAAACATCGACCGATCCTATCAAACGGTTATTAAACAAACCAAAGTCCAAACCAGCATTCCAGGAGCGTACACTTTCCCATGTAAGCATCGTACTAATCAAGCTTCCCACTTCGGCCGTACCGGGCTTCTTGGCATCTTGCAGCCAGCTACCGTCATTTGATTTCAAATTCATCACACGATAGGTGGGATACCAAGCTGTTGTATTTTGATTGGACAACTCTCCATACGAGAAACGGAATTTAAATGTATTCACCACGTTGGCTATCGGTTTCCAAAATGCCTCTTGAGCAACATTCCATCCCAACGAGAATGAAGGCGCCAATTGCCAGCGATTACCACGACGGAAGCGTGAAGTACCATCATAACGCATATTCACTTCAGCCAGATAACGTCCTTTATAGTCATAATTCAAACGACCGAAGAAACCTGCAGTAGCCCACTCACTATGATTACCACTAATATAAGGATCTTTAGCTTCGCCTTTCCCATTTAGTCCGGTAGTCAAATCAAATTCCGGCATATCTTCGTTCATCAATCCATATTTGGTAGTTTCCGAATAGTCTTGCTTCATTTCTTCCGCTTGGAAACCAGCCATTACTTTAAAATTATGTGTATCATTAAGTGTATAAGAATATGAACTATAAATATTCAAATTCAGATAGTTTTCCTTTTTATAGGATTGCTTGAGGCTTGTATCTTCTTTCTTATCAATAATGGAACCGTCCGCATTGTAGCCATTATAGGGAAGCGTGGTTTGCTTCATGGACTCATCATAAATGCTGTAATTCAATTCTACATTGGTAATCCAATTCTTTATCGGTTCCAGCACAAGAGCAGCCTGTTGATAATGCTGGTCTGCCCTGACATTTCTCTTACCGCCCTTTTCCAATAAAATGGAAGGGTAATTGGACATCAATTCACCATTCGGATCATATAACGGTAAATTAGGCCAGGATTGTCTTCCCAAATAATCATAGAAAGAACCATTGCTGATATAAATAGGCCGATGTTTGTCACCACGAGTAAAACGGGTGCTATATTTAATCTTTAACCAATCCGTAATAGTAGCATTTATTTTTCCGGCTGCATTGTAGCGCTCCAAACCATCATCACCAAGTTTCAGCAAGCCACCCTGATCCAAATAATTAAATGATGCGTAATACGTTATCTTTTCCGTACCTCCTGTTACACTCACATTGTGTTCCTGTGAGAACACACTACTCTTATATGTTTCCTCATACCAATCCGTATTGGCATATCCTTTTGTCCAGGTATCTTCCCACAAATTTGGATTATCAGGCCGGGCATCAAGACTATGAGGCAATAATCCCGCCTGATAGTCAAGCATCTTCTGCATTGTTTCATTGCTGAACACCTGATTATCTCCTTTATTTATCGCCGCACTGTTGAAGAAGTTAGCAAACGTGTAAGAGTCCATCATTTTCGGCAAGTTCATCGGGCTTGCTATACGGAAACTGTTATTATAGTTCACCGATACTTTTCCCGCCTTGCCACTCTTGGTAGTTACCAAAATCACACCGAACGGTGCACGTGAACCATAGATAGAAGAAGCTGCCGCATCTTTCAATACCGAAATATTTTCGATATCCTGCGGATTAACCGTATTCAGGTCACCTTCCATACCATCAATCAAGACAAGAGGACTCCCACTTGAACCATCGCCGATAGTACCATTACCACGAATATTAATACTGGCTGTTTTATCTATCTCACCAGTATTAATTGAAATCTGTAAGCCTGGTATCAAACCTTGCAAAGCCATCGTTGCACTGGCTACCGGACGCGATTCGAGTTCTTTTGCCGTGGCTACACCTACTGAACCTGTCAAGTTCACCTTCTTTTGCGTACCGAAACCAACCACAATTACTTCATCCAAGGTTTCAGTATCTTCAATCAAAGTCACATTCATACTTTTTCCGCCTACTGCCTGTACTTCCTGTGTCTTATAACCTATATAAGAAATTATAAGCGTTACACCAGGATTTACTGAAAGAGAAAAGTTTCCGTCAATGTCGGTAACGATACCATTGGAAGTTCCTTTTTCGAGTACGGTTGCACCGATAACGGGTTCACCTAATACATCCTTTACCATTCCCGAAACCTTAATTTGTTGCTGTACGATCTGCACATTCTGTTCATTGCCTTCCGCCATCACCGAGAGGGGGTGTCCGGCAATGAAACCAGTACAAAGCAGTAAGGCTGCGAGTGCCTTCCGATTGTTCCTAAATGAATCTGATTTCATTGTTTTTCTTTTTGTTAGATAATAATAAGGTTAAATAAATCTCAATACTCCATCCCGGAAAGGGATATGCAAATGTATTGAGTACTAAATAAAAAGACCGGGGACAAATATACTTTCAAGGCAGGGTAAATTCGTCATGACTGTTTTATCCCGCCTTTTGACAAATCTACCCTGCTTACAAATATGATTCACAAAGTTGGCTCTACTATTTTCATACTACCATCTGTGTTGAATTCCAGCTTATCCATGCAAACTTCACGATGATAGCCTGCTGCCCAACCCATTTTCACTGCATCAGGACGTTTGAAGCGATGGTAAACAATATGCCATTCATCTTTTTCGAAAACTTGCAATACAGAATTATGTCCGGTTCCGTAGATACCTTTCTCCGATCGTTTCCACAAGATGAGGTTATTTTGCGGAATATCCAGCGGTCCGGTAGGCGACTGGGCCGTGGCATACCGCACCCGGTAGTTTTCGTCTCGTGTATCATTTTCCGACCACATAAAATAGTACAGACCGTTACGATAAAACACCTCAGTACCTTCTGTATAGTTGGAAGGAGTTATCCGCTTTGCCGTACTTTTCTTAATTGAAATCATATCATCGTTCAGTTCGGCAACGGCCAGATAGCCACATCCCCAATATAAATAGTACTTACCGCTTTCCGGATCTCTGAAGACATCCGGATCTATTTGTTGTCCGCCTACCTGTCTCTCCAGCTTATAATTGACAAGAGGTTTGCCGAGGGGGTCGGTAAATGGACCTACCGGATCATCGGCTACGGCTACCCCAATTTTTTTATCGGCAGAATAGTAATAGAAGTATTTATACTTACCATCTATCTTCCGCTCAATAATACAGGGAGCCCAAGCACGCTTATCAGCCCAAGTAAGGTCACAGGTGAAATCAAAGATTATGCCTTCATCCTTCCAAGCCTTTAAATCAGTGGATGAGTACGCTTTAAAATAATGTCCGCTCCATTCATGAAAACCATCGCTCGTGGGATAGATGTAATATTTTCCCGTTTTATACGAATACATCACTTCGGGATCGGCATAATAACCCGGCAATACCGGATTATGACTTGACTTTAAACAACGCAAACTGTCTTGCATGGTATTTGCCTTTATTCCAGGTACGGAAAAAAGCCAGAAAACAGCTAAAAAATACAAAATGAATCTTCTTAACCATAATTTCTTCTTTATCTATTCTGTTATTATCATCCTTCCAGTAACTATAAGAGAAGGAGATACAAAAATAAGTTTTTCACTCCGGAACTGGCAGGGGGAAATCGGGAGAGAAGCAGGGAGAAATTCGTCAATAAGGTAAGCAATATCTTAACAACCATCCTTTAGGAATAAGGATAGCAAGGGGGGGTATTAAGCAAAACGGTGTAGATAAGCACGAAATGTGCGTATTTATTATATTTTTGTAGCAAAGAAAAATCCAGTTACTATCATCATGTGTATAAACTATTAAATTTCTTCCATCCGCATCAGCTCACAACCGCTGAACTGCATCACGATGCAATGCAACTGCGTGCCTTGTACCAGTTGTTGCACACGTCCTCCGGCAGCATACCCTTTTATCTGTGCTACGGCTTCCTGCCATTGTGCTTCGTGCTTTACCTCGAAATCTTTGGCTGGCAGATATTTCAATTCAAGGATATAACTGTGTGCCACTCCGTCATAATGCAACAGGTCGGGCATCAGGAAAAGGTCGCAGAAACCGTGGTTCAGTTCCACTTCGGGGGCAGTAAGATAATAACCGTTCACGCTGAGGTAAGCGGTGAAGAAGCCTTGTATATTCCGTTCACCCTCGATGGCGCTACGTACGGAAGAATTTTCTTTATAAGCATGGGCGATGAATTCCAGAGACTCGCGCCAACGACCGTCGTAGGCCATATCGTAGAATAAGTCCGCCAACTCATTCAGATTAAGATAGTTCCTGTTCTGATACTCTTCCAGCATAAACTCATAATACTGCTTGCGCACGTTATTATTAGGAATACTTAGTACAAGACGATCGCCCCGCGTTGCAGTAATCGTGAGCATACCGTAATAAAACAATAAGCTGGGAAAAATCTCCGCCTTCACCAACTCTTTGGCGGGGAAAGTAGTAAACAAGGGTGCAACGATTTGCCCTTCTTCCGTAATCCTGCGCAACACACCCTTGCGGTCGCCATCCAGTTTATCCAACTGAATGAGTTTCTTCATCTTGTTATAATCCGTGCGGGTATTGGGGTCTATCATCTGCCTAGGAGATGTACCCGAATTCATATAATTACGCAGATAATAAAACACCATATCGCAGTTGAACATCTTCGGGTCGCGACCTAAACTTTCCTCAGCAAAGCAATAATTATCATACCAGGGTTTCATTTCCGCTATCATCGCCTCTATATCACCCGCCAGTTGCCCGGCATCCTGATAATACCGGAACATCTCACGTACATCCACCTCACTGAATCCCAGCATCATATTAAACAATGGGTCAGTGCTGATATTCCAGCCGATATTGAAACCACTGGTCAAGTCGTCCAACGTAACAGGACTGACACCTATCATAAAGATACGTTCGAACATGCCTTTGAACTTCTTGAATATCTCCCGATAGAATCCGCTGGCATGAGTCAGGGCATGATAGATATCCTCACCTTGCTCATTAAGCACCACATTGGTGAAATTATCGTATTCGTCAATAATCAGGTAAAGCGGATAACCCAGACGTCTAGCTTCAGAGTTCAGCATATTCAATTTGTCGGAAGCTTGTTTGCTGGCAAAGAAAGTCTCCACAAACTCAGTACTATAGGCATCCCGGTAGCTACGCATAAAACTGTCCAACTCTATGCTACAATAGGAATTAAAGTTCTGCGATAAAGATGCAATATCTCCCCCTACCCGGGAAAAGTCAAGACAAACCATCTGATAAGTTCCTTGCAACGGTGTGGGGTGCTTGCCTATCCACAAATTGCCGAAGCGTTTCTGAAACGCATCTTTCCGGGATATATCATAGTACGCCCGCATCATACTCAGGAAGATGCTCTTGCCGAAGCGGCGGGGACGGATGAGAAACAAATTATTGGGCTGTTGTTCCAACAAAGGCAAATACATGGTTTTATCCACATAATACTGATTCTGCTCCACAACTTCCACAAAGTTGGAAATTCCATACGGTATTCTCTTTACTGCTTCCATATTACTTTTACTTTTTATCCCGGGCACCACTGCACTCCACAAAAGTAGTTTATTCCCACTGAAAGAACAAGATATAAACAGGAAAGTTTCCCACAGCTTACTACTGCCCTCTTTCCATCGGAAG
>Ga0192239_1234_pt1 | contig 14078 bp, 17 predicted proteins | sample Koala_Koa27_G3_FD_131231 | JGI IMG/M metagenome (GOLD analysis project Ga0192239, IMG submission 131231) | Enriched cells from koala feces incubated with labeled cellulose particles, San Francisco Zoo, California, United States - Koala_Koa2-7_G3 ... | reverse complement strand
AGAATAGTCGTATATTCAGTAGTGCCGGAGAATATCGAATATTCCTGTCCGTATTCGGTCCATGAACCCAGATCCGCCACAATTTTTTTAGCCGGAAGGTTAGGGCCCCCTTTAATAAATTCTACCTCCCATTTTCCCGATAATGTTATTGCTTGTCCGTTTTTTTCATAGAACGGATATATTTTACCGGAATATTTTCCTTTAAAGGTCTCGACAATAATCGATTCCTGTGAATCCAGTTGTATATATATTTCGGTTTTGCCGTCGGAGATGCGTGTTCTCGCATAACCGTCTGTACCGTGCATAGGATCGTACAGTGCCGCAGAACCCAGTTCCGTGTTAAGTGCTACCCATCCGTCGAATTTATTTTTCGATGTATTTTTTATAAAATAATAATAGTTGCCGTCGTCTTTAACCCTTCTTATGGACTGAAGACCGTCGGTATACATTTTTTCCGGAGAAATGCCGGAATTTTCGAAAAGTGTCTTAATATCTGCCGACATAATGATCTTTCCTTTGCCGTAATCAGCAGTAAGGAGTTGGTCGGAAACTTCTTTAAATGAAATTTTGTCTTTGATGGTTTCCATTTTCTTTCTCGATTTTTCGAGACCGGACAGCCCCGGAACATCGGACGGAAGCTCTTTAAAGAAAAGTATCGTTGATCCTTTATCCGCAAGTTCGGCAAGTTTTTCGAATGTTTCGACTGGCATATGATGGGAAAAAGGTACAGCTATAACCTTGTAATTATTACCTCCCGTGACAAGCTGTCCGCCCGAATATGAAACATCCTGTAACTGCTTGTCGGATATCGCGTCCCATGAATAGCCGTTTTGAGTTAAATAATCTCCACATTCTTTAATTGAAATATTATTGAAAAAATCCCCCGAGTGAAAATGTTTCAGCATACTTCTGCCTGGTGAGGACCATACATCCGAAATATTAAAGTAAAGTAAAATGTCGTTAGATGGTCTTCCTTCCTGTAAGAAACTCTGAGAGCGGGTAATATATTGATTTAACGTTCCGAAATCTTCCCAGAAACTGTTTTGAGGGGCGAAATGCACTGCTGCATAGAATAATCTTCCCGGCCATTCCGCATCTTCCGGCGAATATGCCGTACCGTGGTAGAAAATATGGTTGACTCCTGCCAGAAGGAAGTTGTCGAGTACGTTTTTTACATCGCCGAGAGTGGAGTGAAAATGTTCGTTTAGCCAGGTTGCCGATTCGGAGGATACTAATTTTTTCCTGTAACATGCGCCGCAGAAGGAGCGCTTTTAAGATTGACTATATCGCGGCCTTCGATTTCCGGTATATCGCTTGCCGCATAGAGATCGAGTACGTTCGCAGGAGATCCATGGGATTGGTTTCTTATTCCTTTGCCTTTATCTGCCGCCCATTTCTGCCATGCCATGGTGTATTTTTCGAGAAGAAGATCCCCGATAGTTACACGGTTGTCATATATAACTCGTGAATTGGTATCGTCGTTATCCAATCCCAATAATGCGGGAATATATTTTCTAAGGTCGTATCCGCGCCTTTTTTCGAATTCTTTAAAAAACTCCGGGGTCCATGTGGATTCTCCGTTGGCATCGTCAACTTCATAAGAGTCATTGAAAAAATATCTCAGATAACTTAGGTCATAACCTTTAAATGCATCGTCGAACCTTGCAAGATATTTTAAGAGTGCCTCTTCCGAGAAATGGTCTATTACATTCCCTTCGCCTCCCGGACCTGCACGTTCCACCATCTTGCCATGATTGCCCTGATATAGTGCACAAACTATCCATTCTCCATCTCCCGGAGCCGTCCATTCCAACCGTTTGTCTTTTACCTGATTCGTAAGGTCTATTACCTCATCGGATCCGATTTTATTTGCTGTTACGATTATCAACGGAAGTTCCTGTGGATAACGTATCTGGTCGAAAGCGTAATCCTGGAGATTTTCATTTGCTGTTACAGGATATTTTATCTGGTCTACGGTGACTTTAAGTCCTTCTGTTTTTATATATGGTTTTTGAGTAAAGGACATCGATTCCGAAAAAGTACCGCCTTCTTCGACTCTGAATACTGAAGAAGCTATATATTTACATTCGATTTCTTCGTCGACCCACGGACCGCCGAACGGCCATCCGGATGCGTTGGCAAGATCGACCCCGAGTCCGAGCCTTTTAGCTTCGTTTAGGGTATACATAAGTTTATCCATCCATTCAGGCGAAAGGAAATCTATGAACTGATCCTCTTCTCCCCGTACACCGTAAATAGGGGTTATTTCTACTCCCCCGAGCCCGGACTTCTGATATTCTTCCAGAGTATATTTTAGTCCTTCTTCCGTGACTGCGCTTCCGTGCCACTGCCACCGCGTCCAGGGTTTGGTTTCCTGTTGGATTTCGGGCCATTGAATGTTCCCTGTTTCCTTAATATACCTGGATTTTTTTTCGCCGCATCCGTATAATCCGGTCGTTAATGCAAGGGCCAAAAATATTCCCGTTAACGAACTGGTAATTTTTTTAGGCATTTTTTAGTAGTTTAGTGTTTTGTTATGCAAAGTTAAAGTATTTGAAAATAAAAGTTTAAATAGGAAATTATATATTCATTAAAACCAACTGAAACAGAAATGAAAACTATTTTACGATTGTCAGGCATAGCGCTGATCGCTGTGTTTCTGAGTATTGCGCATTGTATGGCTTCAGCCGGAGGATATTACAATGTCAGGGATTACGGTGCTGCCGGAGACGGGAAAAATATCGATAGCGATGCCGTTAACGAGGCAATAAAAGCGGCTGCTTCAGCCGGAGGCGGTACGGTTTATTTTCCAGCGGGAACTTATTCGTGTTATTCGATAAGATTGGAAAATAATATCCGTATTTACCTGGATATGGGAGCGGTAATCAAAGCTGCCGTTGCGACGCAGGATAAAGGTTATGATCTGCCGGAAGAAAATCCTAATAACAAATACCAGGACTTCGGACACAGCCACTGGAAGAACAGTCTTATCTGGGGAATCGGTATTCATGATATCGCAATCGAAGGACACGGAATGATCGATGGACCAGAAGGCCTTGCAAGAGGAGAAAGAAGATCGGCAGGAATCAACGGAGCCAACAAAGACATCGCTCTGAAAGAATGTTGGAACGTGACGATACGGGATGTGTCCATGCTTATGTGCGGACATTTTGCTCTCCTTGCGACAGGAGTTGACAATATGATACTCGATAATCTTACGGTCGATACCAACCGGGACGGATTCGACATAGATTGCTGTTCTAATGTATCGGTAATTAACTGCCGGGTAAATACACTGAACGACGATGCCATAGTTCTTAAAAGCTCTTATGGCCTTGGATATGCCAAGGCGACGGAGAACGTGACCTAACGAACTGCATCGTATCAGGGTATGATCCGGGAACAATGATGGACGGAACCTTTGGACGTACTATCGAACGTGCGCCGGACAGGGACGGACCGACCGGAAGAATAAAATTCGGAACCGAATCGAACGGAGGGTTTAAAAATATAACGATAACGAACTGTACGTTCGACCGCTGCCGCGGACTTGCGATAGAGACTGTCGACGGAGGAGTTATCGAGGATGTAGTAGTCAATAATATCGCTATGCGCGATATATCCAATTTCCCCATATACATTCGTCTGGGCAACAGGGCGAGGGGGCCGGAAGAATCGACTCCAGTAGCCAGGATAAGAAGGGTGAGTATATCGAATTTAACGGTTAAAAATGCAGACTGCCGTTATGCTTCCATTATTGCCGGTATTCCCGGACATCCTGTAGAAGATATATTTTTAAGCAATATAAACATAGAATATAAAGGCGGACTTACTATCGGGGATGCGGCGAATCAGCCGGAACATCTTGTGAATAATTTCTTTACACGGAACGAACCCAACGCGCCGCGTGATCCGTTCGATGTTCCGGAACGTATAAAAGATTATCCGGAGCCGAGTACTATGGGAATTCTTCCTGCATACGGATTTTTCGTACGCCATGCGAAAGATGTGGAGATGCACAATGTAAAGGTAACTTATATGGAGGAAGATACCCGTGTTCCTTATTTGTTCATCGATGTAGACGGACTTACTTTCAGTAATGTTAAAGGGCAATCCCCGGAAGGAACCCCGGTTTTCCATATGAAAAAAGTATTGAACTTCGTCCCTCTTACTCCGCTGGATCCGGACCGCTATGCTTTCCCGGATATGGATTAATTTAAAAGACTGCTTAAAGGCAGTCTTTTTTTAATTTCTCAGAGAGAAATGGAAGTCCCTCTGCCGCCCTCATTTTTATTATTTCGACCTCGTTCCTGATTCCGGAAATATCCGGATCGTTGGGATCGACCACGTAAACTTTAGTATTCTCTTTTACATAACGTACAAGCGATGCTGCCGGATACACGGCAAGAGATGTACCTGCTACAATAAATATATCTGCTTCTTCCGCTATCTTCACTGCGGAGTCGAACATTGGTACGGATTCCCCGAAAAAAACCACAAATGGACGTAATAAAGATTCTTTTGCGCATCTTGCCTCAGGATCCTGTTCCCATCCTTCTATGGGATAGATAAGGTTATCATCGACGGAACTGCGGAGCTTACGGAGTTCCCCATGAAGGTGCAGCACATTACTGCTTCCCGCACGTTCATGAAGATCGTCGATATTTTGCGTAATTATCCGGACGTCGAACAATTCTTCCAGTTCCTTCAGAACACAATGTCCCGCATTAGGTTCTTTGGAGAGAAGTTCCTTACGACGCATATTGTAAAATTCCAGTACCTGCGGACGATTGCGGGCAAGAGCTTCCGGGGTGCATACATCTTCTATCCGGTATTTGGCCCACAGTCCGTCTTCGTCTCGGAACGTTCCTATTCCGCTGTCCGCGCTTACCCCCGCTCCGGTAAATACAACGAGTTTTTTTCTATCGACCATTTTCTGATGAATATTGTTTAAGCGCCCGGGCGAGCTGATCCGGACACGAGGTGCCTTTGCCATTGCAGTTTATTCCTTCGAGGCGTGCGATGATATGTTCAGCTGCCATTCCTGACGTGAGGGCTGCGATTCCCTGTGAATTGCCGCTGCACCCTCCGGAGATCATAACTTTTTTTATTATTCCTCTGTCGTTTATTTCGATATCCATCTTGCGGGCGCATACGCCCTGCGGGATATATTCGATGTATTTCGTTGTTTCCATTTATTTTATTTTATTCCTGCGCTTTGTAAAACGTCTATTATCGTAGGATATGTATCTTTCATGTATTCATGTATTTCATTTTCAGTCACCCATCTTGCTTCCGAAATATTCTCTTCCGTTTGCGGAACAGGTTTTTCGGATCCGTGATATTCCATCAGGTACCACTTTGTCGGTTTTGCTATCCATTCACCCCTCAGTTCATAAAGGTGGCAAGTTTCCGTAAGAAACTTTTTTCTTTCGACTCCGTTTATTCCGCATTCTTCCTCAACTTCGCGTACGGCACAGGTTTTACAATCCTCATCCTCTTCGGTTTTTCCTTTGGGCAGGTCCCATTTGTCCAGTCTGCGTATCATAAGGATGTCATTTCTGTCGTTACATACGACTCCGCCCGCCGCGGGAATAATGCGGAACAGAAAAAGGATTTCATTTTTCTTTTCGATTATGTCATTGCATATTAATACCGTCCGTTTGGTATTTTGAAGTTTTTGTAACAACTTTGTCCTTCCGACTTGGTCTGCGGTAAAATTTTCATCGGACATAATTTCTCCGTCGTTGTATTTTGCCGCGTCGTTGTCGATTATCAATACGTTGTCGTTAAGATAGATTTTATACATTTGAAATGAGCAATATTAGTAAAGAAATCGCTAAAAGCCTTCTGCAAATTAAGGCAATAAAATTAAATCCGGCAAACCATTTTACATGGGCATCAGGGTGGTTCTCCCCCATATACTGCGATAACCGCAAGATTTTATCTTTTCCGGAAGTAAGGAAGCAGGTATACAAAAGCTTTGCAAAAATAATTTCCGAAAAATATCCCGACGCGGATGTTATCGCGGGAGTTGCGACCGGAGCCATAGCTCACGGAGCACTTGTAGCGGAAGAAATGGGTAAACCTTTTATTTACGTTCGCTCTTCTCCCAAATTCCACGGGCTCACGAATCAGGTCGAGGGGAGTTACAATAAAGGGGATAAAGTAGTTGTTGTCGAGGATCTTGTATCTACCGGAGGAAGCAGCCTTAATGCCGTAGAAGCATTGCGCGATGCGGGATGCGAAGTACAGGGAATGGCGGCTATTTTTACTTACGGCTTCCCGGATGCGGAACAAAATTTCCGAAAGGCGGGAGTTAAACTGGATACGCTCAGTGATTACGGCACCATGATTGAGCTCGCGATAGAGCAGGGTTATGTTAAACCGGAAGAACTCGAAACATTGCAGGAATGGCGTAAAAGTCCGCAAACTTGGAAAAAGTAAAAAGAATGGAGAAATACGAGAGTAAACAGGTAAAAATAAATAAACCGGCATCGATGGTATACATGTCGATATCCGACTTCAACAACTTCACGCCGATGTTACAGGATAAAGTCGATGACTGGAATGTGGACGGAGATACGTGTTCCTTTAAAATAAAAGGGTTCCCGGCCCGTTTACGTATTATGGAGAAGACACCGTGCGAATGTATAAAAATTACCGGCGACGAGGGTTCGCCGTTCGAGTTTTTTTTCTGGATCCAGCTCAAGCAGATTGCGGATAACGATACGCGGATGAAGTTGACAATGCACGTAAAACTGAATATGATGATGAAAATGATGGTCGGTAAAAAATTGGAAAAAGGTATCGATGAGATGGCCGAGAAAATGGCCGAAGCATTCAATAATATTCCCGGATAATAAGAAATTATATGAAAAGAAGATACTTAGCCTTAATTACCATTGCTCTTCTGGTACTGGATCAGGTCGTAAAAATATGGGTCAAAACTCACATGACACTTGACCAGTATTTTTTAATTTTCGGGGAATGGTTCCAGATAAGGTTCCTTGAGAATCCGGGAGCGGCTTATGGATTCCAGTTCGGAGGAGATTACGGCAAACTTTTCCTGAGCCTGTTCCGGATCGCTGCGGTGGCGTTCCTTGCTTATTTTATAAACAGGCTGGTTAAGCATAATGCACCTAAGGGAGTATTGATAGGCTTCTTACTGATATTTGCCGGTGCGATAGGCAATATTATCGACAGTGCATTTTACGGACTTATATTCAGTGAATCCACATACAGTACGGTTGCCGCAATGTTTCCGGAAGGAGGGGGGTATGGTTCGTTCCTGCATGGCAAGGTAGTGGATATGCTTTATTTTCCTATAATAAACAGCACATATCCTTTATGGTTCCCGGTAGTGGGGGGAGAGGATTTCACATTTTTCAGCCCTATATTCAACGTAGCTGATTCTTATATAACCATAGGAGTTTTATACCTTCTCCTATTTCAGTATAAATTCTTTAAAAAATAATGATTACCTACGAATGTAAGATACGTGTACGTTACGGAGAGACCGATCAGATGGGTTTTTATATCATGCCCGTTATGTCGACTACTATGACGTCGCGCGTACCGAGATGATACGCAGTCTCGGAAGTTCCAATCATGAGCTTGAAGGAAGCGGTGTAATGCTTCCTGTTTTGAAAGTCGAATCTAATTACCGCAATTCTGCATATTATGACGATCTGTTGACTGTCAGGGTTACCCTGTCGCGTATGCCGACTGTGAAAATGAAATTCGATTACGAAGTTTACCGTGAAAACGGCGAACTTATCAACACGGCGAGTGTTACCCTTGCATTTATGAACAGCACTACCCGTAAAGCATGCCGTCCGCCGGGATGGTTCGTAGATATAATAAAACCATATTTTGAAAAATAAAAAAAGCGGCTTCTCGCCGCTTTTTTTATTTGGTATATGTGTATTTTATCGTTTGTTTAGTGTCCGGATGCAGGCTGTGTGCGACAGGACAACTGTTAGCTGCTGCCTCAAGGATTCTTTTCGTTTTATCGTCGTAATCCTGCGGGAATGTAATATCCACGATTATCTCGGATATTCTTCTGGGGTCGGTTCCCATGATCTTCGTAGTATCTATAATGGTTCCGTCGATATCGAATCCGTGGGTTCTTGCCGCAATACCCATAATTGTAAGCATACAGCTTCCTAATGCTGCAGCGACAAGGTCGGTAGGAGAAAATGTTTCTCCTTTGCCGTTATTGTCTACCGGAGCATCGGTAGCGATTACTGTATCTGACTTAAGATGGGTTATCTCGGTTCTGAGATCGCCTGTATAAATTGTTTTTGTAGTTGCCATAGGTTTTATTTTTAACTTTGTTCTTTAAGAATAACGTCGTGTGCCCCGCCTTCGACAATACTTGTCGAAGAAACAAGTGTTATTTTAGCATTCGCTTGGAGCTCCCTGATGTCGATCGTACCGCAACTGCACATTGTAGATTTGATCTTACCCAAAGTGATCTCCAGATTATCCTTCATTTTACCTGCATAAGGAACATAACTGTCGACCCCTTCTTCGAATTTAAGCGATTCCGAACCGCCGCTGTCGTATCTCTGCCAGTTTTGCGCCCTGTTAGAACCTTCTCCCCAATATTCTTTTACGTAATTGTTTCCTATTTTGAGGCGTTTGCTTGGCGATTCATCGAAACGCGCGAAGTAACGACCCATCATAAGGAAGTCCGCTCCCATTGCGAGAGCCAGTACCATGTGATAATCATGAACAAGCCCCCCGTCGCTGCATATAGGTACATAATATCCTGTTTTAGCCGCATATTCGTCACGTGCCTTTGCCACGTCTATAAGTGCTGTCGCCTGTCCGCGTCCGATACCCTTCTGCTCTCGTGTGATACAAATGGAACCTCCCCCTATACCTACTTTTATAAAGTCCGCTCCAGCCTCGACAAGATAATTAAAACCTTCGGCATCTACGACATTTCCCGCACCCACGAGAACCTTGCCTGCGTAATTTTTCTTTATCCATTTTAAAGTGTCGCACTGCCATTCGGAATATCCGTCAGAAGAATCGATACAAAGTACATCTACGCCGGCTTCGACCAATGCAGGTACGCGTTCCATGTAATCGCGTGAGTTTATCCCTGCTCCTACCAGAAGTTTTTTATCCGTCGGATCGGATAGTTCATATGGATTCTCACGGTGGCTGTCGTAGTCTTTACGGAATACGAAATACTGGAGATTCTGATCCTTATCTATAATAGGCAGAGTATTGAGTTTATTATCCCAGATAATATTGTTTGCTTCAGATAATGAAATTCCTACTTTTCCCGTTACCAGTTTGGAGAACGGTGTCATAAATTCCTTAACAGGAGTGTTGTTATCGTCTTTGCCTTCCCTGTAATCACGACTGGTGACCATTCCCAGGAGTTTGCCGTTAGGCGTGCCGTCTTCAGTTACTCCTATTGTAGAATGTCCCGTACGTTTTACGATTGCCAGAACTTCCGCAAGGGTGCTGTCCGGTTTGACATTCGAATCGCTGACTACGAAACCAGCCTTAAATTTTTTAACTTTTCGGACCATTTCCGCCTGGCTTGCAATAGGCTGGGAGCCGAAGATAAATGAAAGCCCCCCGTTACGGGCAAGTGCTATGGCAAGCCCGTCATCCGATACTGCCTGCATTATGGCCGACACAAAAGGAATATTAAGCTCTATCTGTGATTTTTCGCCTGTTCTGTGCTTCACCAGAGGTGTTTTCAGTGAAACGTTTCCCGGAAGGCATTCTTTCGTAGTAAGCCCCGGAATTAAGAGGTATTCGCCGAAAGTCCTTGATACGTCGTCTAAATAAACTGCCATAGTGCCTTATTTTATTAGTGTTTTCTACTTTGTAAATTTCGCAAAAATAATTATTTTTTTGCACAAACAGGCGTAGCAAGGCAAAAAAATGTTTGCATATATGTATAAAAAAAACCGCCTGACTTCCAGGCGGTTTTCGACAGGTACCCTTAAAAATTATTTTTTAATTATTCCGTTCTTGGCAAGGTCGTTTATAATTTCCTCCGAGAAGCTCTGGGCAAGGTCCCTGCTGTTGGCAGGATCGTAGCTCCGCGTTTGTGCGGAATAAATAAGCTTGTCGTCAGGAAGGGAGTACAGGTCCGCGTCCAATACATAGGTAGTGGATGTGGTAAAATACCCAGGACTATAAATGTTGTCATACGTAGAGCGATATCTTCCATAGTAACCGTAATATGCAGGCCCGTAAGGGCTGTAATATGCGCTTCCGGGAGTGTAGTTGATTTGTTTATCCTTATCGGTCAGGCAAACAATAATTATTGAGCTGTATCCTTCATCTGTCAGTTTTTTATTTACCTTTTCCTGTGTAAGGTTGCTGAATCCGCGCGGACCGAATTCAGATGTTCCGGTCATTGCCGTAATTCCTTCTGCGGCCATATCCCTGGCCATCGTTTTTTCGATATAATCCTTTGCCTCGCGGTCTTCCATCATGCCTAATACGAGAACCTTGCTCATAGCCGTGACGGATATATGCGGAGTTCTCCATGTTGAAACCACCCTTGTTTGGGTACCACAGGATATAATGACCAATGCCAGCAATACTGGCGAAAATATAAATAAAAGTTTTCTCATAGTTGTATTATTTTTTATAAATAACTCAACTTCAATGCCATCGTTGAAGATGTCGGATCAGACGTGCGGGATGGTTCAGCTCTTATTTTCTATATTAATGTAATCATTGATGATTACTTCGATCGACAGTTCCATTCGTCGGTAACTTCAATCGACTGTCGGATAAATAACTTATACGCCGATAATCAGAAGTTTGTTCCGTGAATCTAAATTTCGTGTTTATTAAACCTTTCCGGAATATTCCTGTAAAAAAATAGAGGCTGGAAATACCAGCCTCTATTTTTATTCTTCCTTCTTGTGGATGTGCTTTAACACTTTGGCTTCCACATAGAATACTATATCTTCTGCAATGTTGCTGCACCTGTCGCCGATGCGCTCGATGCGTCGGATCGCAGATGTCAGGATAAGCGCATCCGGAAGAATATCCGTGTCCGTCTTGATATATTTTGTTATAAGCTCGAGCGATGAGATATTTATTTCATCTACGAGATTATCCTTTGCGAATACCTTGCCCGCTACCACCGGATCCTCGTTAGCGAGCGCGTGCTTGCATAAGGACAGCATATCCGACACCTCGATGAACATCTGTTCGAGGCGGAGTTCTTCCTTCATAGCAGGGGTTATTTTGTCAAGCCTGCCTTCCGCAATGAAGCGTGAAATTCCTTCGGCAAAGTCTCCTATGCGTTCCAGGTTATTATTGATCTTAACGACCGAGAGTATAAGGCGCAGGTCCACTGCTACCGGAGTTAAGAGGGCGAAGAAGTTTTCGCATTCGCGGTCGATGACCAACTCGTAAGAGTTTACCATTTTCTCCCTGCTGATAACTTCGTTAGCGTAATCTTTGTTGTTTTCGAGTAGAGCAAGGCCTGCTTTGTCAACCTGTCCTTCCACGAGCACCCACATTTCTGCGAGTGCCTTCTTTATATTTTTTATAGATGCTTCTGCGTGTTTCATTTTGGTTTTATTTTTTAATTACGTAATTCTATAAACTGATAATGTAATTGTTAACCGAATCTTCCCGTTACGTAATTTTGTGTAGCCTCCTTTGACGGAGCGGTAAATATTTTATCCGTGTTATCGTATTCTACAAGTTCACCCAGATAGAAGAATGCTGTCTTGTCGCTCACGCGCGCTGCCTGCTGCATGTTATGGGTGACGATTACGATCGTGTAATCCCTCTTTAGTTCGTATATAAGGTCCTCTACCTTCGACGTGGAGATGGGATCGAGCGCCGAAGCAGGTTCATCCATAAGGATGATCTGCTGAGATACCGCCATTGTCCTTGCAATGCATAATCTCTGCTGCTGTCCGCCTGAGAGTTCGAATGCAGATTTTTTCAATTTATCTTTTACTTCATCCCAAAGCGCAGCACCTTTGAGCGACTCTTCGACGCGCTGTTCGATAAATTTACTGTCCCGTATTCCGTTTACGCGAAGACCGTATGCTACGTTCTCGAAGATCGATTTAGGGAACGGATTAGGCTTCTGGAACACCATGCCCACCTTTTTGCGGAGTTCGACTACTTCCGTTTGTCTGCCGTAGATATTTTCGCCGTCGATAACGATGTCTCCCATTAATTTAGAACCGTCGATCAGGTCGTTCATCCTGTTGAGTAGGCGAAGAAACGTAGATTTTCCACAGCCCGAAGGGCCTATGAATGCAGTTACTGAATTTTTCTCTATATCAAGGTTTATATTCTTTAGCGCGTGGAAGTCACCGTAGTAAAAATCCACATTCTTTGCACTGATATTTATCATTTTTATGATGTTTTAACTTTATTTCCGAAATAACGCCTTAAACCGTTGGCGATGAGGTTGATTATTAATACTATTCCTATAAGGACGAGAGCTGTTCCGTAAGCCATGGGGCGCGCCGCCTCGATGTCCGTACCGCTGGTTGCGATAACGTACAGATGGTATGGAAGCGCCATTACCTGATCGAAGATGCTGGTTGGTAGTTTAGGCAGGAAGTATGCCGCACAGGTGAATAGGATAGGAGCCGTCTCGCCGGATACGCGTCCTACGGAGAGGATAAGTCCCGTGATGATATTCGGGAACGCCATCGGAAGAAGAACCTTCCAGATAGTCTGGAGCTTTGTAGCGCCTAAGGCGAGGCTACCCACGCGGAACGAATCGTGTATGGATTTCATCGCTTCCTCAGTGGTTCTTATCACTATCGGAAGTACGAGAAGTGCGAGAGTGAACGAACCTGCAATTATGGAGTCCCCGAATCCGAGGGTGTTGACGAACAGTGCCATACCGAACAGACCGAATACTATCGAAGGTACGCTGCTCAGATTGTTGGTCATGATACGGATAACTTTTACAAGACAGTTGTTACTTGCGTATTCGCTGATATAGATTCCGGACATAACCCCGATAGGAAACGCTATTATCACACTGCCCAGCATAAGGCAGAGCGTACCGACTATCGCAGGAAATATACCGCCTCCGGTCATCCCGTCCGTAGGGGCTTGGGTAAGGAAGTCCCAGCTGATTACTTTGGCTCCGTTAACGAGGATAAAACCTAGTATCCAGAACAGGATACCGACAACGGTAATGCTCAATATCCTGAACGACCAGAACGCGATGTTCTGGGTCATCTTCTTGTTTCGTGAGATTTTACTATTATTATCGGTCATACCGTTATATTTATATTGTTTGTTTATGTTTTTGTTTGGCTATAAACTCCACCGATATGCTTATTATCAGCGTAAGAAGGAATAGTATGCATCCGAGCATGAACAGCGCCTGGTAATGAGCTCCGCCGCTCGGTGCTTCGCCGAGCTCCGCCGCTATGGTCGCAGGGATTGTACGGATAGGTTCTACGAGGGACTTCGGCATTACCGCCGCGTTGCCCGTTACCATAAGTACCGCCATAGTTTCACCGATAGCACGTCCGATACCCAATACCACCGCAGCCATAATGCCTGAAACGGAGTAAGGAAGTATTACTTTACGTATCGTCTGCCAGTGTGTTGCACCCAAAGCGAGACTCGATTCCTTCATTGCACGCGGTGTAGTGCGGATAGCGTCTTCCGCAACTGTTATAATCGTAGGAAGTGCCATTATCGCCAGTATTATAGCGCCTGCGAGAGCTGTTCCTCCGACAGGGAGTCCAAACACCTTCTGGATAAGCGGTACGATAACCACCAGCCCGAAGAAACCGTAAACCACGGAAGGAATCCCTGCGAGAAGTTCGATTATAGGTTTTAGTATCTTCCTCAGCCTGCTGCCTGCAAGTTCTGCAAGATATATGGCAACAGCCATTCCGAAAGGAAGTGCGATAAGGATCGCTGCTATACTTACCCAAAGTGTTCCGAGAAATAGCGGAAGTACTCCGAATTGCGGTGATGGTTGTGCGGTAGGATACCATTTGGTACAACCGAAGAAGCTTGCAGGATTGATCTTACCGTTAGCGAGGATTTTGCCTTTGAAGTCTTCTGCGACGTAATGCTCCGGG
>Ga0192239_1218_pt1 | contig 14891 bp, 9 predicted proteins | sample Koala_Koa27_G3_FD_131231 | JGI IMG/M metagenome (GOLD analysis project Ga0192239, IMG submission 131231) | Enriched cells from koala feces incubated with labeled cellulose particles, San Francisco Zoo, California, United States - Koala_Koa2-7_G3 ... | reverse complement strand
CAGGTGGCAGATTACAATGTTCCCGAAGCAGAACAAGGCATTGTGTTCATTGATGAAATTGATAAGATTGCCCGTAAGGGTGATAACCATTCCATCACCCGTGATGTGAGTGGAGAAGGTGTACAGCAAGGGTTACTGAAATTGTTGGAAGGTTCAGTGGTGAACGTACCGCCTCAGGGTGGACGTAAACACCCCGACCAGAAGATGATTCCGGTGAACACGAAGAATATCCTTTTCATTTGCGGCGGTGCATTCGATGGTATTGAGAAGAAAATAGCTCAACGCCTGAATACTCATGTGGTGGGTTATAGTGCAGTGCGTAATACTGCGGTGATCGATAAGAGCAATATGATGCAATATATCGCTCCGCAGGATTTGAAGTCATTCGGTTTAATACCTGAAATTATTGGTCGTCTGCCGGTGCTGACTTATCTTAATCCGTTGGACCGTGCTGCTTTGCGTTCCATCCTGACTGAACCCAAGAACTCTATTATCAAACAGTATGTAAAGCTGTTCGAGATGGATAAAGTGGAATTGAAGTTCGAAGATGAGGTTTTTGAATACATAGTCGATAAGGCTGTGGAATATAAATTGGGAGCCCGTGGATTGCGATCTATTGTGGAGACCATAATGATGGATGCTATGTTCGAAATCCCTTCTGAACACAAAGATAGCTTTGTTGTGACGTTGGATTACGCTAAACAACAACTTGAAAAAGCAAACATTGCAAGACTGCAAACTGCTTAAAATCAAACGATAAGGATGCACAAAACTGACTTTTTTGTTTTTTATTGAAAAATATTCATTGGATTATGCTTGAAAATTAAGAAGTTGTTTATAACTTTGTTAGAGTTCTTATTAAAAAGAATGGCTATACGAGATGTTAAACAATCATTCAAAAAAACAACCTAATGAATCATGGCAGGGAAGAAGATTAATTTGACAGACCAGCTGAAGAAGTACTTCGGATTTGACACGTTTAAAGGGAATCAGGAAGCTATCATACAGAATCTGTTGGCAGGCAACGATACATTCGTGCTGATGCCTACGGGTGGTGGTAAATCATTGTGTTACCAGTTACCTTCATTAATGATGGAAGGCACGGGTATTGTGATTTCACCTCTGATTGCTCTAATGAAGAACCAGGTCGATGCGATGCGTAACTTCAGTGAAGAAGATGGTATTGCCCATTTTATAAACTCTTCCCTTAATAAAGGTGCGATAGATCAGGTAAAATCCGATATCCTTAGCGGTAAGACGAAGCTGCTGTATGTGGCTCCCGAGTCGCTGACGAAAGAGGAAAACGTGGAGTTTCTGAAGACTGTGAAGATATCCTTCTATGCTGTAGATGAAGCGCATTGTATCTCCGAGTGGGGACATGATTTCCGTCCGGAATACCGTCGTATCCGCCCTATTATCAATGAAATCGGAAAAGCTCCGGTGATTGCTTTGACGGCGACTGCTACTCCTAAAGTACAGCACGATATTCAGAAAAATCTGGGTATGGTGGACGCTGAGGTGTTCAAGTCTTCGTTCAATCGCCCGAACCTCTATTATGAGGTACGTCCCAAAACTAATAATATAGATAGAGATATCATCAAGTTTATCAAGAATAACTCGGAGAAATCAGGTATTATTTATTGCCTGAGCCGAAAGAAGGTAGAGGAACTTGCTGAGATTCTGCAGGCAAACGGCATTAATGCCCGCGCTTACCATGCAGGCATGGATTCTGCAACACGTACGCAAAATCAAGATGACTTCTTGATGGAGAAAATAGATGTGATTGTAGCAACCATTGCTTTTGGTATGGGTATTGATAAGCCTGATGTACGTTATGTTATTCACTATGATATTCCGAAAAGTCTGGAAGGATATTATCAGGAAACAGGACGTGCCGGAAGAGACGGAGGTGAAGGACAGTGTATTACCTTTTATACCAATAAAGACTTGCAGAAACTGGAAAAGTTCATGCAAGGAAAACCTGTAGCAGAACAGGAAATTGGCAAACAGCTTCTGTTGGAAACTGCTGCTTATGCCGAATCTTCTGTATGCCGCCGAAAGACGCTCTTGTATTACTTCGGCGAAGAGTATTTGGAAGAGAACTGTGGAAATTGTGACAACTGTTTAAACCCGAAAAAACAAGTGGAGGCTCAAGAATTATTATGTACCGTGATAGAGGCTATTCTCGCGGTGAAAGAGAATTTTAAAGCAGATTATATTATCGACATTATACAAGGACGCGAAACTACCGAAGTACAAGCGCACCTGCATGAAGATCTGGAAGCTTTCGGTTCTGGCATGGGCGAAGAGGACAAGACATGGAATGCTGTCATTCGTCAGGCGTTGATTGCCGGTTACCTGAGTAAAGATGTGGAAAATTACGGTTTGCTGAAAGTGACGGATGACGGAAAGAAATTCCTGAAACATCCTAAGTCATTTAAGATAACCGAAGATAATGATTTCGAAGAAGTGGAAGAAGAAGCTCCAACACGAGGAGGTGGTTCTTGTGCTGTCGATCCGGCTCTTTATTCCATGCTGAAGGACTTGCGTAAGAAGCTCTCTAAGAAGTTGGAAGTACCGCCTTACGTTATATTCCAGGATCCTTCGTTGGAAGCCATGGCTACTATCTATCCGGTGACATTGGACGAACTGCAGAATATTCCTGGTGTAGGAGCCGGTAAGGCGAAACGTTATGGTGAAGAGTTCTGTAAACTCATTAAGCGTCATTGTGAAGAGAATGAGATTGAACGCCCGGAAGATTTACGTGTTCGTACGGTTGCCAATAAGTCAAAACTGAAGGTTTCTATTATTCAGTCTATAGACCGGAAAGTGGCATTGGATGATATCGCTCTTTCCAAAGGTATCGAGTTCAGTGATTTGCTGGACGAAATAGAAGCTATTGTTTATTCCGGTACGAAGTTGAATATCGACTACTTCCTGGATGAGATTATGGACGAAGACCATATGCTGGATATCTATGATTATTATAAAGAATCCACCACAGACAAAGTAGATGATGCCCTTGATGAGTTGGGGGATGATTTCACGGAAGAAGAAGTACGTTTGGTTCGCATCAAGTTCATTTCTGAAATGGCGAATTAACCCTTGGCTGTTGGTTTAAAAAAAGAAAAAAATATTGCGTGCAGATATACGGAATGGAATAAAAACCGTATATTTGCACGCAATAAATTTTAAACGCATATAGCCCTATGTCATTTATTGCTGATAAGATTGTAATGGATGGATTAACTTATGACGACGTTTTGTTAATCCCCGCTTACTCTGAAGTACTCCCTAAAACTGTCGAACTCTCGACAAAGTTTTCAAAAAACATTGAGTTGAAAATTCCGTTTGTAACGGCCGCTATGGACACGGTTACTGAAGCGAAAATGGCTATTGCCATTGCACGTGAAGGTGGTATCGGTGTTATTCATAAGAATATGTCCATTGAGGAACAGGCACGTCAGGTTGCCATTGTGAAGCGCGCTGAAAATGGTATGATTTATGATCCGGTAACCATTAAGAGAGGTTCTACTGTAGGAGATGCATTAGCATTGATGGCAGAATATAGAATCGGTGGTATTCCAGTAGTAGATGATGAAAGATATTTGGTAGGAATTGTTACTAACCGTGACCTTCGCTTCGTAAGAGATATGAATAAGCATATCGATGAAGTGATGACAAAAGAAAATATCATCACTACGAATCCGACTACTGATATGGAAGCTGTTTCTCAGATTTTGCAGGAACACAGAATTGAGAAATTGCCGGTTGTGGATAAAGAAGGTAAGCTGGTAGGATTGATTACTTATAAAGATATTACGAAAGCTAAAGATAAACCGATGGCCTGCAAAGACTCTAAAGGCCGTTTGCGTGTAGCTGCCGGAGTAGGAGTTACTGCTGATACCCTTGATCGTATGCAAGCTTTGGTGGATGCCGGTGCCGATGCTATTGTTATCGATACTGCTCACGGACATTCCATCTATGTGATAGAGAAATTGAAAGAAGCAAAGAAGCGTTTCCCGAATATTGATATTGTGGTAGGTAACATTGCTACCGGAGCGGCTGCAAAAGCATTGGTAGAAGCTGGTGCTGATGGTGTGAAAGTAGGTATCGGTCCGGGTTCTATCTGTACTACTCGCGTTGTAGCAGGTGTAGGGGTTCCTCAGTTGTCTGCTGTATATGATGTTGCCAAAGCATTGAAAGGAACAGGTATTCCTTTGATTGCTGACGGTGGGTTGCGTTACTCAGGAGATGTTGTGAAGGCTTTGGCTGCCGGAGGTTGTAGCGTAATGATCGGTTCGCTGGTTGCCGGAACGGAAGAATCTCCGGGTGATACGATTATCTTTAATGGACGTAAATTCAAGTCTTATCGTGGTATGGGTTCATTGGAGGCAATGGAAAATGGTTCAAAGGACCGTTATTTCCAGAGTGGAACCAATGACGTAAAGAAGTTGGTACCCGAAGGTATTGCTGCTCGTGTTCCTTATAAAGGAACTTTGTATGAAGTAATCTTCCAGTTGGTAGGTGGTCTGCGTGCTGGTATGGGCTACTGTGGTGCAGGCAATATTGAGCAGTTGCACGATGCTAAGTTTACTCGTATTACCAATGCAGGTGTACTCGAAAGTCATCCGCATGATGTAGCGATTACAAGCGAGGCTCCGAATTACAGTCGTCCCGAATAAAAGTATAGGCAAGTTAGATAAGAATACCCGGAAAGGAGCAGTTTCTTTCCGGGTATTTTAGTTTCTGAAAATACATGGTCTGTTCGACATAAACAGACTGTCTGTTTGAGGCAGATGAATGATGTGTTTCAAGAAAGCTATTGAAGGCAAACAATATAAAAGATGTTTCCCCGTTATTACATTGTTCTTTTTCAAAAGAAGATAGTTATGATAAGAAGTGGATTGACAATAATTCTCCTTTGTCTGGGATGGACGGTTTTTGCTCAGCAAGATCCTGTGCTGATGCGTATTAACGGGAAAGATATTCTCCGTTCGGAGTTTGAATATATCTATAATAAGAATAATGCTCTTTCTGGTATAGAGCAGAAAACATTGAACGAATATGTTGATTTGTTTGTAAACTTTAAGTTGAAGGTTGCTGCAGCCGAGGCTATAGGATTGGATACGACCCGTGCTTTCCGTGAAGAGCTGGAAGGGTATCGCCGTCAGTTGGCAAAGACTTACTTAACAGATGAAACCGTATCAGAACTTGCTGCGCGCCAGGTATATGACAAGATGAGAGCCAATCAGCGTGCAGGACAAGTACGGGTTAGTCATATCTTTAAATCCCTGCCTCAGACAGCTACCAGTCATTTGCTCCGTACTACTGAAGCCCGCATGGATTCTCTTTATACTGCATTGCAGAACGGACAAGCGGATTTTGATGCTTGCGTACGTAACTTTTCTGACGAAAAGAAGTCTTTCTGGGTAGGTTGGCTACAGATGCCGGCTGAATTTGAAGATACGGTCTTTGAAATGAAACCGAGTGAAATATCCCGTCCTTTCTTCACTCCGCAGGGGATTCATATTGTCAAGGTGCTTGAACGGAAAGATATTTTGCCTTTCGAGGATGTGAAAGATGAAATTATCCGTCGCCAGACCCGCTGTCATGGAATGGATAAGGGAACAGAATCTTTGGTGGAGAAGTTGAAAAAAGAGTATCAATACACACCGGATAAAGCGGGAATGGATGAATTGCTGGCAAAAGGGCAGACTGAAAAGAAACTTTTTACTCTTGGTGGCAGAGAATATACGGGGCAAATGTTTGCAAATTTTGCTATTGCCCATTCTCAGGGGATACAACGTCAGTTGAAAGGGTTTATCATGAAATCCGTGCTCGACTATGAATACGGTCGTTTGGAACAGAAGTATCTGGAGTTTCGTATGCTTATGCAAGAGTATCGTGATGGTATGTTGTTGTTTGAAATCAGTAACCGGGAAATATGGGAACGCGTACCTTCGGATGAGGTGGGAATGGCTGCTTACTTTGATAAGCATCGTTCAGATTACCATTGGAAAAATCCTCATTATAAAGGGATTGTGATACATTCTACAACAAAACGAATAGGGAAGCAAGTTCGTAAGCTTTTAAAATCTTTGCCGGAAGAAGAGTGGCAGGATGCCATCCGGTTGACATTTAATGCCAAAAAACAGCAAGTACAGGCCGAACAAGGATTATTTGCCCTTGGAGACAATATCTATGTAGATGATGAAATATTCAAAAAAGAGAAGGCTGAACCTATACCGTCATTTCCTTTTACCACTTTTCTGGGTGAGAAAATAAAGGGTCCTGAGAGTTATCAGGAGGTGCGTGGACTGCTTGCCGGTGATTATCAGAATTACCTGAAGGAGCGTTGGGTAGCACGATTACGGGCAGCTTCTAAGGTTGAAATAAACCAAGAGGTTTTAAAAACCGTTAATAAGTACTGATGCAACCGATTAAACCGCTATCTTCGTAGCTTGAAATAAAGTAAATATCAATCGGTAATGCGAATAATCTTTCTGGGAATCCTATCCATCCTTTTCTGTGTGGCTTGTAGCGAGCAGCACGACCATAAAGGTAAGACGCCATTGGTGGAGCTGGATGGCAATTTCCTTTACCAGGAAGATTTGCAATCTGCACTTCCGGCAAGATTGTCGAAAGATGATAGTTTGCTGTTTGCTGAACATTATATCCGCAACTGGGTGGAAGATATCTTGCTGTACGAGAAAGCTCAAAGCAATATCCCTGATAATGGGGAAATAGAAAAATTAGTGGAGAACTATCGCAAGGCATTGATAATGCACACTTATCAACAAGCGTTGATTCATCAAAGGCTCTCGAATGAGATATCAGAAGGGGAGTTGACGGATTATTATGAAAAGAATAAAGAACTATTCAGATTGGAACGCCCGCTTATGCAAGGGTTGTTCATTAAAGTACCCCTCACTGCACCGGAACTAAACAAAGTACGTCGTTGGTATAAGACTCCTACGCAAGATGCAGTGGAGCATTTGGAGAAGTATAGTTTGCAGAATGCTGTAAAGTATGAATACTTTTATGACAAATGGGTACCGATGGCGGATGTGTTAGATCTGATACCGCTGAAAGTTCCGGAGGTAGAGGATTATGTGAATAAGAACCGTCATATCGAACTGAAAGATACGGCGTTTCATTATTTTCTGAATGTGAGCGATTTCCGCACGGTGGGCCAACAGGAACCATATGAGTTTGCCCGTCCTAAAGTAAAAGATATGATGTTGAATCTGAAACAAGTAGAATTTATGAGAGCTGTGAAAGATGACTTGTATCAGCAGGCTGTGAAAAGAGATAAGATTAAATATAATTAGTTTAGATACACAGAATGAAGAATTTTATGAACTTTAAGTTTGTAGTTTTATGTGCCTTGGCGCTGATGACCGGTTCTGCCGTTTATGGACAAGACAACGTGATTGACGAGGTAGTTTGGGTAGTGGGCGACGAGGCTATGTTGAAGTCTGAAGTGGAAGAAGCACGTATGAGTGCTGCTTACGAAGGACGCAAGTTTGACGGCGATCCTTACTGCGTGATTCCGGAAGAAATAGCTGTGCAGAAGCTGTTTTTGCATCAGGCTGCTCTCGATAGTATCGAAGTACCTGAAAGTGAAGTTATCCAGCGTGTGGACTATATGACGAATATGTATATCGCCAATATCGGTTCGCGTGAAAAAATGGAAGAATACTTCAATAAGACATCCAGCCAGATTCGTGAGACTTTACGTGAAAATGCACGCGAAGGTCTGAAGGTGCAGAAGATGCAGCAAAAACTGGTGGGCGAGATTAAGATTACTCCGGCAGAAGTACGTCGTTACTTCAAAGACCTGCCACAGGATAGTATCCCTTATATCCCTACCCAGGTAGAGGTGCAGATCATCACACAGCAGCCAAAGATCCCTTTGGATGAGATTGAAGATGTGAAAAGAAAACTGCGTGAGTATACCGAGCGTGTGAATAAGGGAGAAAGTTTCTCTATGTTGGCACGTTTGTATTCTGATGACCGCGGTACGGCTATCAATGGTGGTGAAATGCCATTTACAGGACGTGGATACTTGGACCCCGCATTTGCAAATGTGGCTTTCAACTTGCAAGACCCGAATAAGGTTTCCAAGATTGTAGAGTCTGAGTATGGTTTCCACATTATCCAGCTGATGGAAAAACGTGGTGACCGAATCAAGGTGCGTCATATCTTACTGAAGCCTCATGTGCCGGAAGAAGCATTGATGGCAGGTACTGCCCGTTTGGATTCTATCGCAGATGATATCCGTAATGGTAAGTTCTCTTTTGAGGAAGCTGCCTCTGTACTTTCGCAAGATAAAGATACACGCAACAACCATGGTTTGTTGCCTAATCCTAACAATAATACTTCTAAGTTCGAGATGCAGGAACTTCCGCCCGAGATTGCCAAAGTGGTAGATAATATGAAAGTAGGAGAAATCTCCACAGCATTTACTATGATTCCGCAAAAGACCGGTAAAGAAGAGTGTGTGATTGTGAAACTGAAAAGCCGCATCAACGGCCACAAAGCTACAATTTCAGAAGACTATCAGAATCTGAAAGAAATCGTTTTGGAAAAACGTCGTGATGAAATGCTGGATAAGTGGATTCGTGAAAAGCAGAAACATACGTACGTACGTATCAACGATAACTGGAAGAACTGTACATTCAAGTATCCGGGTTGGGTTAAAGACTGATTCCGGATGATACATTGATTCTTTTTGTATGCAGAAAAAAAATACAAGAACTAATTTTCTGAACAGGCATAGATTCCTTCTCGCAGGCCTTCTATGCCTGTTTGGTGTCTGTTTACTGAGCGCTCAAGATAAGAAAAAAGAACCGGAAAAGAAGAAAACCCGGGTCGATTTGCTTTATGCTGAAGAGGCACAGGCGGACAAAGTGTTACATCCGGATATCCAGATACTGATCCGGTCGGTGAAGTTGCGTCACGACAGCATGTATATGTATTGTGACAGTGCGTTGATCTACGAAAAGACAAATTCGGTAGAAGCGTTTGGTAATGTTCGTATGGAGCAGGGAGATACGCTTTTTATCTATGGAGATTATCTGTATTATGACGGTATGGCACAGTTGGCCATGATTCGTGAAAATGTCCGTATGATCAACCGAAATACTACCTTGACTACTGATAGTTTGAACTACGACCGTTTGTATAATCTGGGTTACTACTTTGAGGGCGGTACATTGACTGATGAAGAGAATGTACTGACGTCTGAGTGGGGGGAATATAGTCCGGCAACGAAAATTTCTGTATTCAACCATGATGTGAAGTTGGTGAATCCGAAATTCATATTGACTTCGGATACCTTGAAATATAGCACTGCAACTAAGATAGCCACGATTCTGGGGCCTTCGGATATCGTGAGTGATAATAATCACATCTACTCTGAACGAGGATTTTATAATACTACTACTGAACAAGCTGAACTTCTGGATCGCTCCGTGTTGACTAACGAAGGTAAGAAGTTGACAGGTGACAGCATTTTCTACGATCGTGTATTAGGATATGGCGAAGCATTTGAGAATGTGCAGATGAATGATACCATCAACAAAAACATGTTGACAGGTAACTATTGTTTCTATAATGAAATAACGGGAAGCGCTCTTGCTACTCAGCGTGCTGTCGCCATTGATTATTCACAAGGTGACAGTTTGTTTATGCATGGTGATACGTTGCGGTTGATTACTTATAATATAAATACGGATTCCATGTATCGTGAAATGCGTGTTTATCATAAAGTCCGTGCTTACCGTACCGATGTACAGGCTGTGTGCGATTCTTTGGTTTATAATTCAAAAGATTCTTGCATGACGATGTATACTGATCCTATTTTGTGGCACGGTTCGCAACAGATATTAGGTGAGGAGATCAAGGCATATATGAATGACAGTACTATAGACTGGGTACATATCATTAACCAGGCTTTTACCATAGAACAGAAAGACTCTATCCATTATAATCAGGTATCGGGTAAAGAGATGAAGGGCTTCTTTGTAGAAGGAGACATGCGTCAGGCTGATGTGAACGGCAATGTGCTGGTTATCTTTTATCCGGTGGAAGAAAAAGATAGTAGCCTGATAGGACTGAATTATGCCGAAGGTAGCTTCTTGCGTATGTTGCTGAAAGATAGACGTATGGAGAAAGGAGCTTTTATTGGTAAAGCTAACGGTACGATGTATCCGATGGATCAGATTCCTGCGGAGAAATACAAATTGCCTACCTTTGCGTGGTTCGATTATATTCGTCCGCGAAATAAGGAAGATATATTTGAATGGAGAGGAAAGAAGGCCGGTCAGCAATTGCAGAAATCAGACCGGAAACCTTTAACTTCACCAAGGAATATGAATATTAAACGAAATAAATAAACGCTATGGGAATGTTCACTATGAGAAAGCCGCGCGGCTTTAACCATCCATACATATATGTGGATGAGCGGAAAGAGAAGTTGGCGAAGATGGAAGAGAGCGCCAAGCGTGATTTGGGGATGTTACCTGAAAAAGAGTTCTCACCGGAAGATATCCGGGGGAAGTTTGTAGAAGGAACTACTCACCTGAAGCGACGCAAGGATAGCGGGCGTAAACCGGTACATCTGGGGGTGATACTGGTTGTTATTGCCTTGCTGATATACTTGTGGTATGCAATAAGTACCGGAATCATTTGATTCTGGTAGTTGCTTTCCTAACTTAACTAATTTAAAAAACAATTTATTGTTCTTATGAGCGACATTATTCATTTACTGCCCGATTCGGTTGCCAACCAGATTGCTGCCGGAGAGGTGATTCAGCGTCCGGCATCTGTGATAAAGGAATTGGTAGAAAATGCGATTGATGCCGAAGCACAAGAAATACACGTATTAGTAACGGATGCAGGAAAAACCTGTATTCAGGTGATTGATGATGGAAAAGGTATGTCCGAAACGGATGCACGCCTTGCCTTTGAACGCCATGCCACTTCTAAGATAAAAGAAGCAGCCGATTTGTTTGCTTTGCGTACGATGGGATTTCGTGGCGAGGCATTGGCCTCTGTTGCTGCGGTAGCAGAAGTAGAATTGAAAACCCGTACGGCAAATGAAGAGCTGGGTACACGGATTGTGATAGCCGGTTCTAAAGTAGAAAGCCAGGAAGCGGTATCTTGCCCTAAGGGAAGTAATTTCTCCATTAAAAACTTATTCTTTAATATTCCTGCCCGTCGTAAATTCCTGAAAGCGAATTCTACGGAACTTAGCAATATCCTTACCGAATTTGAACGCATCGCTTTGGTACATCCCGAAGTGGCTTTCTATTTATATAGCAATGACACCGAACTGTTTAATCTGCCGGCTATGCCGCTTCGGCAACGTATTCTTGCTGTGTTTGGCAAAAAGCTGAACCAGTATTTGCTATCGGTGGATGTGGATACCACCATGGTGAAGGTATCGGGTTTTGTAGCCAAGCCGGAGACGGCACGAAAAAAAGGTGCTCATCAGTACTTTTTTGTGAATGGCCGTTATATGCGTCATCCATATTTCCATAAAGCAGTGATGGATGCTTATGAACAGCTGATTCCGGCTGGTGAGCAGATCTCTTACTTTATTTATTTTGAGGTAGATCCGGCAAATATAGATGTGAATATACATCCCACAAAGACGGAAATCAAATTTGAAAATGAACAAGCGATTTGGCAGATACTTTCTGCATCTGTTAAAGAATCATTGGGCAAATTTAATGCTGTACCATCTATCGATTTTGACACCGAAGGTATGCCTGATATTCCGGCATTCGACCAGACACGCCCGATAGAACCGCCGAAAGTGCATTATAATTCAGACTTCAATCCGTTTAAAACTTCTTCTGCCTCTTCTTATAGCGGTGGCAACTATCCCCGTCCGAAAGTAGACTGGGAAGGATTGTATGATGGGCTGGAAAAAGCCAGCAAAATGAATGCTCCGATGGAAGAAGAACCCTTTGTAGATGAAACAGATTGGGCTTCTGCACCGGTATCGACTGATATGTCTGAAGAACGTACACCATATGTACTGGAAACGCAGGCTTCTTCTTCCTTATCTGCACCGTTGTATGCTAATGAGCCGGCAGTGGAAAAAGGGACGCAGCATTTCCAATTCAAGGGATGTTTTATTCTGACTTCGGTGAAGTCCGGCTTGATGTTGATAGACCAACACCGGGCACATATCCGGGTATTGTTTGAACGCTATATGAATCAGATCAGTCAGAAGCAGGGAGTGTCTCAGGGCGTACTGTTTCCGGAAATCGTACAGTTACCGGCTTCGGAGGCTGCTGTGTTGGAAAGCATTATGGAAGACTTCTCGGCAGTTGGCTTTGAATTAACCCCGTTGGGCGGTGGCAGTTATGCTATCAATGGTATTCCGTCTGGCATTGAGGGACTGAATCCTGTGGAACTGGTACGTAATATGGTACATACAGCCATGGAAAAGGGAAGTGATGTAAAAGAAGAAGTGCAAACCATGTTGGCTTTAACGCTGGCAAAGGCTGCGGCAATCGTTTATGGACAAGTACTGAGTAATGAAGAAATGGCTAATTTGGTAGATAGCCTGTTTGCTTGCCCTACTCCAAACTATACGCCGGATGGACGTACTGTATTGTCAACTATAAAAGAAGAGGATATTGAGAAATTATTCTTGCGATAAAGATTAAAGGTAATAACAAAAAATAATCTCTTTCAAAAACCTTTTAGTGGGGATGGTGTTATTTAGTCAGTTATAATAATGAATTTAAATTAACCACTTAACTATTTAGGTATATGAAAAAGATTCTAATGTTGCTGGCTTTGGCCGGCCTGACTTCTGCCGCCTGGGCGCAGAACAGTACAAGTGAAGTTGTAGAGTATGAAGTAATCCAGGTACAGGATAAGTATCAGGTGATAACGAATCCTTTCTGGAGCAATTGGTTCTTCTCTATTGGCGGTGGTGCCGAAGCTACATTTGGTGACAATGATTCAGCCGGAAGTTTTGGCAAACGTATCAGCCCGACGCTGAATGTTTCCGTCGGTAAATGGTTTACCCCCGGTTTAGGATTGCGCTTGCAATATAGCGGTCTTCAAGCAAGAGGTTTTACATATGATGTAGGGGCAGATTATGTAAAAGGTACTCAAATGAAAGACGGTTATTATAAACAGCGTTTTGATTATATGAACCTCCATGCTGATGTGATGTTTAATCTGAATGCGCTTTTCGGTGGTTACAATCAGCATCGTGTTTATGAAATTATTCCTTATGTCGGTGCCGGTTTTACCCACAACTATTCAAAACCTCATCGCGAAGCATTGTCTGTGAATGCAGGTATCATCAATAAATTCCGTATTTCGAATGCGTTCGATATTAATCTGGAATTAAGTGCAATGGGCGTTGAAGATAAATTCGATGGTGAAGTTGGTGGCGATCATGGATATGATGGCGTACTGAGTGCTACAGTCGGTTTGACTTACCGTTTCCCTGCCCGTGGTTTCCGTCGTCCGATGCCGCAGTTGATTTCTCAAATCGAGTTGGCTGCTATGCAGGATAAGTTGGCCGCAATGGGTGCGCAGAATGCACAGTTGAAGAATGCTTTGATACAGGCTCAAAACCAACCGGTAGCCGAAGTTACAGAAACAGAAGTTATTGTTCCGGATCCGGATATCGCACCGCGTACTGTATTCTTCACAATCGGTTCTGCTGAACTGTCTCCGCGTGAAATCATGAACCTGTCTTATCTGTCAGAACAGATGAAGCAGTTCCCGAATGCAACTTACACCGTGAATGGTTATGCAGACTCTGCAACCGGTACTCCGGCATTCAATAAAGAATTGAGCTTGAAACGTGCACAAGCTGTTAAAGATGCACTGGTTAAGAATTACGGTATTGCTGCCGACCGCTTGAATATTGAAGCCGGTGGTGGTGTAGACAAATTTGGTCAGCCTATTCTGAACCGTGTGGTATTAGTAAAATCTGCCAATTAATAGTTCTTTCATAAGCAAGGAAACGCCCTGTCTTCTCGTTAATCTACGGGAGGCAGGGCGTTTCTCTATTTGATAATAGTGCGGAAATTATTCTGCACTGAATTTCTTCACTTGTTCAGCTATCAATTCTGCATCGTCGAAGTAGTTTATCTTCATCGCTTTGCGTACATCGTCCAGTGTGGCAGCAGCAACTTCGCGGGCTTCATCACAGCCTTTCTTCAGCATCTCATAGATGGCAGGTATATCTTTCTCAAACTCTTTACGACGGTTGCGAATCGGTTCCAGTGTCTCCTGCATGATGGAGTTCAGGAATCCTTTCACCTTCATATCACCTAAACCGCCACGCTGATAATGCGCTTTCAGTTCATCGAGATTCGGATAGTCGGGCAGGTAAAGACCGAAGTGTTCGGGACGGCAGAAGGCATCCAGATAAGTGAAGACAGGATTGCCCTCTACTTTACCCGGGTCTTGTACGCGCAAGTGATCGGGATCGGTGTACATGCCCTTTACTTTCTTTTGTATTTCGTCGGCAGAGTCGGAAAGGTAGATACAGTTACCCAGGCTCTTGCTCATTTTGGCTTTTCCGTCTGTTCCGGGAAGGCGCAGACAAGCGGCATTTTCGGGCAGAAGGATTTCCGGTTCAACCAGTGTTTCGCCATAGATATAGTTGAAGCGACGAACGATTTCGCGGGCTTGCTCCAGCATTGGCTCCTGGTCTTCACCTACAGGGACAGTCGTTGCCTTGAAAGCTGTGATATCTGCTGCCTGACTGATGGGGTATGTGAAGAATCCCACGGGAATGCTGGCATCGAAGTTGCGTAGTTGGATCTCGGCCCTCACAGTAGGATTGCGTTGCAGGCGGCTCACAGTTACCATATTCATGAAGTAAAAGCTCAGTTCGC
>Ga0192239_1188_pt1 | contig 15800 bp, 18 predicted proteins | sample Koala_Koa27_G3_FD_131231 | JGI IMG/M metagenome (GOLD analysis project Ga0192239, IMG submission 131231) | Enriched cells from koala feces incubated with labeled cellulose particles, San Francisco Zoo, California, United States - Koala_Koa2-7_G3 ... | reverse complement strand
CATAACTTTTTCACCAAATTCCGCCTTGAAATTAAATACATAATAGGGCATATTTAGACGATAAGCAACACTGCGTGCATCCTCTATATCATCTAAGGAACAACAGGTTTTTTCCGATTTGATTCCGGCGTCTTCATTGTTGAAAAGTTTCATGGTTACTCCAGTGCATTCGTACCCTTTATTTTGCATCAATAGAGCAGCAACAGAGCTGTCTACGCCGCCACTCATGGCAATAAGTGCTTTTTTCAAGAAATCATCTCCTGTATCAGTTTCGTTTTTTAGTATAACTGAAATTTTGGAAAATGTCAAGAGATTGTGCGAATATTGATGAATAAAAAATCGGCGATCGGCAATTTTACCAAAACAAGAGTTGCTTATTTGTATAAATTGCTGTTTTTATAAAAAATGGCTTGTCTTATTTTAGACAATATGATAAAAACAATTTGGAGTTTTAATTCGGAGAGCGATGGATGACTCTCATAAAATTTTCTTTAAAATGGAGGAAATCGTATGAAAAAATATCGTAGTTTTGCAGCGGTTGCAGCAACTTCTCTATTGCTCGCTTCAACGCTGATGCAACTGCCGACAGTTGCCGAAGAAAGTGGCAGTTATGATATGAATATCACGATCAATTTAGATGGTGAACATAAAGAAATCAGTCTATATATTTACGGCGTCAACACATATGGTAACGAAACGGAGTTGGACGGAGTGACGACGACTGCGCTGCGGCAAGGCGGCAATCGTTATACGGGTTATAATTGGGAGACCAACTATTCCAATGCCGGTGAGGATTGGCTGAATAGTTCTGATACGAACTTAGGGGACGACAGCGATGGATCTGCTTATGCGGCACGTAGCTTGTCAGAATTGTGTCAAGACAATGATATTTCTTACAAAATGACTACTTTACAAATGGCAGGTTATGTGGCGGCAGATAAGGCGGGGACGGTGTCAGAAAGCGAAGCAGCACCGTCTGACCGTTGGTATGAGGTAATCTTTCGAAAAGGTGATACACTTTTGGATACGCCAGATTTGACAGATAATGTTGTCTATATAGACGAATATGTCAATTATCTTGTGCAAAACCTAGGCGATGCAACAACAAGCACGGGTATACAGGGCTATGCGCTGGACAACGAACCTGTACTTTGGAATGATACGCATCCACTTTTGCATAGCGAAGAAGTAACCAATAGCGAGCTTATCAGCAAGTCGATTGAACTTGCCAGTGTAGTCAAAGAGATTGACCCGAATGCAGAAGTATACGGTCCGTCTTTCTGGGGAATGTTGTCATGTATTACTATAGATGATGACGATTGGAACGCTGTATCTAGTCAGTATGATTGGTACATCGCATATTATTTGAAACAAATGGCACAGGCAGAGGAAGAAACCGGCACACGGTTGCTTGATGTCCTCGATGTGCATTATTACGCACAGGATTGCTCAACAGAAGAAGCAATTTTGCAGGCAGCAAGAAGCTTGTATGACTCAGATTATCAGGAGGATAGTTGGTTACAGCCTTGGTTTGGAGGCTATTTCCCATTCTTAACACGTTTGCAAGAGACGATAGATGCATATTATCCGGGAACAAAACTATCGTTGACGGAATATAATCTCGGCAATATCAGCGATGAAAAGAATACTGGTGTATCGATTGCATCTGGTATTGCAGAAGCGGAGGCACTTGGTGCATTTGCAGACCAAGGTGTGTACCTAGCGACCTATTGGGGAACGCTGTCTAATTGCCCTTATGTAGAAAGTGCAATTAACTTATATACAAACTATGATGGGGAAGGCAGTACTTTTGGTGATACTTTAGTAGAATCCACTTCGGAGGATTTGTCGCAAGCGGCAGTTTTTGCGGCAATTGAAGGAGACGATGAAAGTACGATTACGACTGTGCTTACGAATAAAAATGATACGGATACGGAAAATGCAGTTATTACGTTAGATGGTGCAGATATCGATTATCAAAGTGTAACGGTGTATGCGATTACGCAGGACAGCACGGATATTCAAGTAATCGATGTGCAAAACGACATTGTTAACAATCAGATTGTAGTGGAGCTGCCGCCATTATCTGTGGCACAGATTGTCATTTCTGATGAGGAGAGCGTTGTACAAATTACGGAGGAACCGGATATTACGACGGAAACAGTGGTTTATAACTATGATGAGCTGGAAATTTCTGAGAATGGTTATCCTATGATTCCTTTGGGCGACAAGGAACATTTGGATAGCATTGTAATTCGCACAACCGTAACATCAGATGCGGGTTCTACTTGGGCGAGCGGTGGCGGCGCACTTTGCTTCAATCAGGTTGTGGAAGATGGAAGTGATACCGCTGTTTGGGGTTATAAATCTTACAGCTATAGCTTAGGCACATATGATAATACCATTGAATTTGACGATACATACTATATTATGAGTGGTACTTCTGCCAAGGCAGTCAGTGCAAGCTGTAACGACACGTATGCAGAGTTGCAGGATTGGTGGATAAGTTCGGAAAGTGATACGGCTGCTGGTTCGGATATTACGGTGACGATAGATTCCATCACGCTGATTTATACCTACGAGAATACTGAAGAAACATTGCTCGGTGATTGTAACAACGATGAAGTATTTAACCTTGCAGATGTAGTGTTATTACAAAAATGGCTGCTTCGCTATGAAGTGCATCTGCCGAATTGGCAAGCTGCTGATGTGTACGAGGATGAAATACTCAATGGATTTGATTTGGTAAAAATGCGTCAATTATTGCTAGAAGAAATATAAATTTAAAAAAAACACAAGACTCCTGTACGATTTCACGTGCAGGAGTCTTTTTGCAGAGAATCCAAATTAAGTGAAAATTATCTGTACCACCTATTTATAATAATGTATATTTTAAAAATCATATCTTGTATCGGTGTCTTTTTTTAGAATAACGGAATTTTTGAATGGTGTCAGGAGATTAATGAATGCATTTTGCATAACGCATATGAAAATTTCTTACAATGTGACCATTTTCACTTATTACGTGTTATGATAAGTGATCGACGTCGAGAAAACAAAAAGGAGGGATTAATTTGAAGGAATCCGATCTTATTGCGCAACTGCAAGCCAAAGATTCTTCTGCACTGGAGGAACTGATTCAAATATATAGTTCCTATGTGGGAACCATCGTCCGAAATATTATCGGACAAAAGTTCACAGAAGCTGATGTAGAAGAAATTACTGCGGATGTGTTTTTGGCAGTTTGGACACATGCAGACCATTTAAAGTCCGGCAAGGTCAAAGCGTATTTGGGTGCAATCGCACGTAATAAAGCCAAGAATCGCTTTCGTAATTACCAGGAAACAATCAGTTTTGAAGACATTATTGACATACCAACACAGGACAACACGGAGTCAAAAATTGATCAAAAATTTCTTGAAGAAGCACTTGGCAATGCCATGGATAAACTATCAGCAAAAGATAGGGAAATTTTAGTACGGCATTATTATTACTACGAAAATGTAAAAAAAATCGCAAAAGAAATGCATATGAAAGACTCTGCTGTAAAAATGCGGTTAAGTCTGGCAAGAGAAAAATTGAAGCGTGAATTGGTAGAGGAGGGATTTTACTATGAAGATTCCCCAGAATTAAAGCAAATCGATTTCGCACTTTTTACTTGATCAAAGGAGATGTTTTTATGAATTTATATGACTTGTTTGATGCTTATGAACTGAAACGACGTGATACATCACTTTTAGAGGAACAGCCTATCAATACGGATTCTATTGTACATCACATAGAAAATTCTACGAATCTGTTTTTGCGTTCAAAGGAAAAACATCGTAGATTTTCGGTGAAGACTTCCGTTGCAATCTGTACTGCTGTCGTTATTTTAGTGACGGGTGGTTCTGTTACTGCTGTGGCACGATCGGGAGGACTGGCAGAATTTTTTCAGAGCTTGTTTGTGACAGAATCTCTGAAAACAACGGAAGTTACAGAAGAAATGGAACAGCGTATCTCTGTACCAGAAGTTACCTTTTCATGCACAAGCGGCGAAAATATCTTCACTTTGTTGGGAATGTATGGCGATGATAATCAGGTAATGTTAAGCTTTTCAATTGCATCTACTGCATCAACACAGCTGCTTGAATCCTACAGCGTTTATACGATTATGACATTGACAGATGAAAGTGGCAATGTTCAAATACCGGCTTTCTCTGGACAATGTTATGAAATCAGACAAAGTGAAATAGATGAAGATGTTTTCTACCTCAACGTGTATCTAAATGCCAGTGATATTGATGGCAACAGAATTGAATTTCAAGGAAAAACATTGCACTTAGATTTCTCAAATTTCTATAGTGATGCACAGGTTGAAGCCGTACAAGCACGCATAATCACTGCTGAAAATGAACTCAAGGCACAATTTGTTGCAGAGACTTACACCGACGATGAAGACATACAAGATCAGATTTTGACAGGTGATACACTGCCGGATTTTTTTTAACGTGGACGAGTGGAAGAAATATTACAACGCACACACTACCGCAGAAGAATGGTTAAGTCTTCGCACACAATATTACGCTGAATCAGACTGCTGCGTTTCCGGCAGCTGGAATGGCGATGTTATGCTTGATTTTTCAGGTTGGGATACTGTGACATATGACTATGTGCAAGGAAATATCACGATAAATTCTCTTTCTGCCGCAATCACCTTTCCAGCTGAACTTGATACTGATACAAGTAATGTTTCGTTTGTACTGGTAATGTCAGATGGTACAAAAATTGACGGCTTTGCAGGATATGACTTGTATAATTTAAATTTTGGTACGGAAAATACAAACTACTTGGAATCTACAGATGAACACACTCTGATAAGCGAAGATGAAATGACAGAAACCAGATTTATTTGCTTTTCCGCATATATTTGTCCGGCGGATGTAATAGAGATTCACATGATAACAGAATCTTTTGATCCTGACGGTGAATTGGATGGCATTCGACTAGACGATGGATATACGGTTACTACGGACGAAATTATCTATCAGCAGTGAGAATATGAATTAAATTTGTTTCATCATGTTATTTTGATATGATACAATGCTTATAAGGTATTTTTTATTACTTAATTCCGTAAAATTCACATCTAAGAAATTAGAAAAATGCTAGAAATACAAAAACAATTGAAAATCAAACTACGGTGAAGGCTTGATGTACAGTTGGAGAAAGAGGGGAGGAAAGTCTAGGTGGAGAACAAAATTTGCTTATGATATTCGATGAAACAACCTTTTTGTCAGCTTCACTGAAATTTTTCTATCGAAATTTTTTAAAAGGACACCCATTTGTCCTATATTTATGCTATAATAGAAATAAGAGATTCGAGGTGAGAACATGGAAAATAATAAAAACGACCGAGTGCTTGAAATCTTTATGCGTTCCCTGCGTGGCGAATTCATATCAATAAAATCTCTTGCAAAGGAATATGAGGTTTCAACCAAAAGTATCAGTCGTGATATAAGTAAAATTCAGAATTTTCTTGCTGAACATAGAGAGCTGATGCAGAATGCAGAACTCACATACTCCTACAAGGATAAATTTTATCGACTGAGTAATGACGAATTTCTGAAAAATAAGGAGCTTTTTGCACTTGTAAAAATATTGCTTGGCAGCAGAGCCTTAAGCAAGGACGAAATTCTTACAGTTATTTAAAAGTTGAAAAAATTTACAACAGTCGCTGACAGGGAAAAGCTTGATCATCTCATTCGCAAAGAAGTCTATCATTATCATGAGGTTAAATCGGATTGTAAATCAGTGATTGATAATCTTTGGAAGCTGATACAAGCAATTGAAAACAAGCAGATACTTACGATTACTTATTACAAAATGAGTCGTGATGCGGTAAAACGCAGAATCAAACCTGTCTCAATCATGTTCAGCGAATATTATTTTTATTTGATTGCATATATGGCGAATGATGAAGAATACAAATCAAAATATTTTCGCATAGATCGTATTGAAACGATTATTGAAAATCGTGATTTATTTACCCTTGAAAAAAAATATGATTTCGATGAAGGAGACCTGCGTGAAAAAAACCAGTTTATGTTTCCTGAGGAAACCATCAAGATTCGTTTTGAATTTTCAAGATTGTCTTTACAGGCGATACTTGACAGATTGCCTACTGCAAAGGTAGTCGAGAAAAACGGAAATATCAGCGTTGTTGAGGCAGAAGTGAATTACGGACGTGGGATTATCCATATATTTGCTGTCGCAAGGCTCATGGATAAAAGTTTTATCGCCACAGTGTTTGGTAAACGAAATGAGAACAGAATTAAAGAAAACGTTGTCTAATTATTAAAACAATCAAAAATCCGTCAAATCGAATTTCGTCTGGCGGATTTTTTTAGATGAATTAAATTGTAGATTCTTTTTGAACAGACAGGCGTATGTCCGGCTTGAAATGTAAAATGGAAATATGGATTAGAGGGATTCCATTTCGTCTGAAATCCAATCCATGAATGCAAGACATAGGTGCTGTCCTTTTGATGAGAGAGCGTGAAACCTTTCTAGTAATACTGTATCTGAAGTGGTTTGTTCTGTTTGACAGGTGGTGCCTAGCAGAATGTGATCGGGTGTGGTTTCTAAAACATTGCATATGCGAAGAAAAACATCTAGACTGGGAATTGTGCGAGCGGTTTCAATGCAGGATAGGTATTTGTCATTGATTTTTGCACGTTCACACACCTCAGAAAATAAATCATGTATAATAATAAATGTAGGGTTTTTATGCGATTTGAAATGGACAAAAAAATAAGAATATGACTCTACGGAAAGGTAAGGAAATTTATGGCAAAAGTAGTTAATGTCAAATATGATGCAAATACACTGAAAATACAGATTAGTATCAATAATCAAATGTTTGACGTAACACGCATTCAACACAGACCAATATAGGATTGGTTATACCCTCTTATTGTGAAAAAGGTTCGTTGGGATGGATTATATGAGGAATTGAAAGCTTTTACAGGACTGGACGAATTTTCCATTCTGTTTGATAGCGATGATCAGAGTTTGGCGGTGCTGCAAAACGCTATGCTGTCATATCCTGTAAAGGTCAGTGGTACCAATAATCGGGTTGTAATTCTTTATAATACCAATCCGATTTTAACAAAAATTACTGTAAATGGAAAAGTGTTTGATACCACACGAATTGCGAATCGTCCGATTGATGAATGGGTATATCCTATGCAATTTGGTGATATAAAGTGGGATGGTATTTATGCAGAACTAAACACTTATTTTGGCGTAGATTATTACCATTTACAATTCGTTGGTGATCAAAGTCTAACCAAAGAATTGATGGACGAATGCCCTGCACATATTGATATTACTGTTCGACCAGCGATGCAACAAGTTTCCATGTCACCATCTATATCAACTACTCAAGCACAATCAGTATCACAAGCAACTGTTGCAGCACATACAAGTTTTGTCGGCAATGCACAAGATATGGTAAGTAATTTACATGATAAAATTGGGGATATTTCTCAAAATGAAGGTGTACGTAAGACAATGAGTACTGCAAAAAATGTGGGCAACAAGATTGGCGAAAGCATTTTAGGAGCGGTCTCTTCGATGAAAAGTTCAGAACAATATGGCAAAATTATGGAAAGCAGTGCTGTTCAAACGGTGTCGAACAATTCTTTTGTGAAAAAAATTTCTGCTATTTGGAAAGGCTTAGACAAACGCATTCGCATTGGTGCATTGATCGTCCTTGTGATTTTTGTTGTTGTTCTTCTTGTCTGTCTCTTCTTAGGCACAAAAAAATATAAAACGGATCTCGATGATGCTAGCAATGCACTTGGTACACCACATGAAATCAACTGTGGGTCGTATGGCATTAGTAGCTATCAATCTCTTGGTGTGACTGCAACTTTCTATTTCTCTGCTGGTGATCCGTCTACCGTTTATCGAGTTGATTCGGAAGATGGTGCAACAGCTGAATGCACTTCTTTATATAGTGAAATTGATGATCGCACAACAGGTTTGAGCAATTATGATATTTCTGTAATTGGTCTCGATACAGATGAAGATAATGATATTGAATTTACCATCTATAGCTATGATGGCAGCGACTAGATTGAAGAATGCATCGTAATTTATGAGTATGAAGTGGAGGAGAAATCTTGATGATATGCCCAAATTGTGGAGTAGAAGTGAAAGAAAGCGAACAGATTTGCCCATTGTGTGGATTCGCTTTTGAACATTCGGTGGAAGTTTCTTCAGTAGAGCAGGAAACAACAAACTCGCCGTCCAGTATGCCAAAATCAGTGCAGTCTGCCGAAATGGTAAAACCGAATGCGGTTGTGCAGACAGTACAAAAGCGAAGCAAGCTGCCTATTGTGATTGTATGTTTGGGAGTGATAGTTGTTGTATTGGCAGTTTTAACGGTATTTTTATTGCTGCAACCGAGTGATTCTGACAATGAAGAAACAATCGCTGAAATCACAACGATCATGGCAACAGAAACAACGCAATTAGAAACAACAACAGATACCGAAGAATCGACAATTGAAGAAACAACGACGACGACAATAACGACCACTACCACAATCGAAACCACGACTGTGGCAACAACAACGGAATTTACGCTCGCTGTGCCAACGATTGGAGATTTTATAGACCAAACAAATTATCAATATGATGGTTACACTTATTACATTGAATGGGGTACAGTAGATGGCGCAGATGTATATGAATATTATGAAGAATTGACGTATGGTTATGGCACAGAAGGAGATTATTATACGACATCTGCTACAAGTTGTAAAGTTTCTGGTTAGGATATTTCTGGTGCATCGATTAAAGTGCGAGCTGTGGCATATCATGGTGATACGACAGTGTATAGCGATTGGAGTGCGACAAAAAGTGTGACATTTGGCAGTGGTTCGTCCTCTTCTAGCGAATCAAGCGTTTCTGGAATGACCGGTCAAGTGAACACCCACGGTGGCTCAGTCGATGGATTGACTACGTCTTATGTGTGCAACGGTGGCAGCTATGCTGTAAAACATCACGTGCAAAACACTTGGCATATTACGGCGAAAAACGTATGCTATTCTTATGGTATAACTTGGTATGAGTGCTGGGATACGGATGATGGTGACTATTACGGTTGGATTGATTCCACTTATATTGATTTTTATTGATATGAATCCAAAAAGTTTAATTTAAAATTACAAAAGGAGTGGAAAATATGCTTTATCCAAATTGTGGAATGGAAGTTGAGGAACAGGAACAAACTTGTTTGCTGTGCGGCTATCTCTTTGAAAATCCAGTAGTAAATACAGAATCTGAGCCAATTCTGGAAAACAATCTGGAAACAGAATCCAATTCATCGACGACAACGACGACGCATATGTCGACAAGCACACCTTCTAAAAGACGCAGTAAGTTACCCATTGTTATAGGTATTCTTGCGATACTTGTAGCAGTTTTGCTCGTACTTGTGGTTATGTTGCTGTTGAAACAAGAAAACACTGCGACAAACCCTGCAAAAACTGTTTCGATAGCAACAGAAACCACAACGTTGACGGAAGAAGCTGCAACAACGGAAGAAAATATTACGGAAATAGACTCACTTTCTATGCCGATTTTGGGGGAGTTTCTCTTAGACGAAAGTGCTGATAGTACCACATATTATATTGAATGGGAAGCTGTAGAAGGTGCGGATGGATATGAAATTAATGTTGATACGATTGATTCGTGTGGAGAAGGTGATAACAGTCTCTCTGTAACAACTGAACCGAAATTCACGACTTCCAGCAATTATTTAGTTACGGTTACAATAGAAGTACGTGCTTATTGTGAAACGGGCCAGGAGAAAAAGTACAGCAATTGGAGTAAAGCACAAACAATAACGCTAAATGAGCCTTCAGATGAGGATACAGCTTATGCAGATGTGTATCGTGATGTTTTGAATAGTTATTCTCGTGAAACGACGCTTGCATATGATTGCTATTATTTATGTGATTTGAATCATGACGGGATCAAAGAATTGTTATATCAATTCGGCACGTGCGAGGCAGATTGTATGATTGATGTCTATACAATTGAAAATGGAAGTGAAAAATTTGCTGGCAGTATCTCTGGTTTTTCTTGTTGGGTCGTGACGGATGGTGTAAATTATTTTACAGATATGACACATACAGGTTCTCAGATAATCAGTAAAATTATTTTTGATGGAGATAGTGTTACGACGGAAACATTTGCTGAATATGATTGTTCTACTACAGATTACCATGACTTTGGCGAAGGCGTAAACTGTTATAATGGTACGGATTATTCAGGATTGGCTTAACGTATGATATTCTATATAATGGAAGTAGGGACAAATTAAGAGAAATATGGTAGTGGTGACGGTTCTGATTCTTTGCAATTTTTTTGCATTCTTCTTGCATTTCTTTTGAAAATATGATTTTATCAATATTAATTGGCACATTTTTACATGGATTTGTATCAAGAAGTGAGATTACATTGGTTTCAATTTTTCTATCGTAAAATCTTTGTATTTTCGTTTTTCTATGATATCACCTGTTTGCGAAATGTGTCAATTTTTATGATATGAGATCATTCTGGTATTAAAAAATAATACAAAACTGGCAATTGCAGCAATACTACAACTGTGCTATACTGGATAAGAAACGACAAGGTTGTCGCAAATTTATTTGTAAAGAGGAGACTATTACTATGGCAGGAAATCATTATGAACTGAACAAGAATCTAGCACAAATGTTAAAAGGTGGCGTAATTATGGACGTTACCACACCAGAACAGGCAAAAATTGCTGAAGCTGCGGGAGCGTGTGCGGTTATGGCACTAGAACGGATTCCGGCAGATATTCGTGCAGCTGGTGGTGTGTCACGTATGAGCGATCCCAAAATGATTCGTGGTATTCAGAATGCTGTCAGTATTCCGGTAATGGCAAAGTGTCGCATTGGTCATTTCGCAGAGGCACAAATTTTACAGGCAATTGAAATTGATTATATCGACGAAAGTGAAGTGTTATCTCCTGCGGACGATAAATATCATATCGATAAAACCAAATTTGATGTACCTTTCGTATGTAGTGCAAAGGATTTGGGAGAAGCACTGCGTCGGATTAATGAGGGTGCATCAATGATTCGTACCAAAGGGGAACCGGGTACGGGTGATGTGGTACAAGCAGTACGGCATATGCGCATGATGCAGGCAGAAATTCGCAGATTACAGTCAATGGCGGAAGACGAATTATACGATGCTGCAAAAGATTTACGAGTCCCTTATTCTTTGGTGCAGTATGTTCACAAAAATGGAAAGCTGCCGGTAGTAAACTTTGCAGCAGGTGGTGTTGCGACACCGGCAGATGCAGCACTGATGATGCAGCTTGGTGCAGAGGGTGTCTTTGTGGGTTCGGGTATTTTTAAATCAAGCAATCCTGAAAAGCGTGCAGCAGCAATTGTAAAGGCAGTAACAAATTATCAAGATGCTAAAATGTTGGCAGAATTGTCTATAGATTTAGGGGAAGCCATGGTCGGGATTAACGAAGATGAAATTTCGTTATTGATGGCAGAACGAGGCAAATAATGCGTATTGGAATATTAGCACTGCAGGGTGCATTTGCAGAACATCGTGAGATTTTGGAACATCTTAATGTATCGAGTTTTGAAATCCGGCAAAAACAAGATTTCATGCAGCCGATGGATGGCTTGATTATTCCCAGCGGTAAAAGTACAGTGATTGGGAAGCTTCTGATAGAACTGGGTTGTTTTGACTTGATACAAAAGCGTATTTACCAAGGACTTCCCACGTTTGGTACTTGTGCGGGATTAATTCTATTGGCGAAATAAGCAGAAGGTGGTTCGGTGCAACTTGGTACTATGGACATCACGGCTCGACGTAATGCCTATGGACGACAATTAGGCAGCTTCACGACTACAGCGGAGATGAAAGGCGTAGGAAAAATCCCCATGGTGTTTATCCGCACGCCATATATCATAGGAGCTTCTGACAATGTGAAAATTTTGGCACAGGTTAATGGCAGGATTGTTGCTGCAAGACAAGGCAATCAGCTAGTAACAGCTTTTCATCCGGAGTTGACACGGGATACACGGGTACATGATTATTTCTTAAAAATGATAAAAGGTAAAGACACCATCGTATAAGACGATAAACCGTTCTACGTCAAATAAACAATGTAAAAAATATTTGGTATTATATAAATTCCACCTTGCTGTATAGTCAAGGTGGAATTTTTATGCTGTAAATGTGTAGTGAGACTCTATTCGAACCATGCATTCAAAAGAAGCTTCTTCGAAATTCCCTGTAATTATAATCCTTTTCTGGATGGCAAAGCACTGCAAAATCGATAGAATCAAATAATTGATTACTGCTTTTTCCTTTATCGATAAAATCACGAATGGCACAGTCAAATAAATCAGATACTATAGCGGCATCATTACCATATGCTCCACATCCGAAAGCACCAGGAATTTTGCTTTTTCGAACGCCACGTTCTAAAATATTTTCGATACGAGTTTGTTAATCAAATGTCATTTAAACACTCTTTTTTGGATTCTGCGAGAGTATTATTATTCTCTTTTTATTTTTGTATTTTTTACCTAAAGCACATTAACAGGCTTGTAATTTGTTTATATTTTTAATTACTTTTTCTTCATATGCTATTTTATGCGAGTATCCCTAACTTGCTTTTGTAATCGCAATTCTCTGATTGCATAAGCATATGCTTCTTCGATATCTTCGAAGAATTCTTCTGACCTAACCCTAGCTCGTTCTCCCGCAACAATTACCCAGTAACTACCATCGTCCATTTTATTGATAAGTATACGATTCTCCATAGCTCCTTTTCGTCCATTTTTTGGCGTGATTATCCCGATTTTCCATCCGTAATCATATAACCCCTCACGTTTTATAATTTCAAGTGCTTCTTCCTTCGAGATTTTTTTGGGTTTGAACGGACCCTCTCTGTTATTAAGTTTTCTTAAGAGCTCGGCTACTTTATCTATCATTACTTCTCTTTCTTCTTTTGTCATTTCTTCTTTTTTTATAAATTCTACCTCCATATCAATTAACAACACATGATTTAAATTAAGATTTTTTCTATACCCTAGTTTTTGCTAGAAGTGCAACATACCCCTTGGCAATCTTCCATCGCACGTTTAATTTTGATTTGAAAATTGCTCTCTGGTTAATTTCATACTTTTATTATATCATAGTTTTTTGTGCTTTGCAAGTACTTTTATGTGAACACACTCTAATTATTATGTGATGTGCATATGATACGGTTATTTATCAATTATTTCTAACACAGAGAGACTACGTTGAAAGATGCCATTGAGATAGGCGATTAATACACCGTAATTGGTGTAAGGGACACACTGCGTTTTCGCTCGTTCAGCACGAGAAATCATCTCTCGTTCATTCAACATACACCCACCACAATGCACCACCAGTGCATAAGGCGTCAAATTATTTGGAAAACTATTGCCGGAAGTGAAGTCGAACTGAAATTGCTTGCCGGTGTAAGATTGTATCCATTTTGGTAATTTTATCGTACCGATGTCGTTGCACTGTCGGTGATGGGTACATCCTTCAGAAATCAGGATGCGACTGCCATTTGGTAAAGTATCCAATACTTGGACAGTCTTTTTTGCCATCTGTAGCACACCCTTGAAGTGGGCAAATAGAATCGAAAAAGAAGTTAAAGGGATAGATGAAGGAATAATTTCTTTTACAGTTTCAAATACCTGACTGTCTGTAACCACAAGCTTTGGCGGTTGATTTAGTAGCTGTAGTGTCTGGGCTAATTGTTCTGGCTGCGTGACAAGACAAATTGCCGCTTTGTCCAAAGCGGCTCGAATGGCTTGGACTTGTGGCAGAATTATGCGACCTTTCGGCGCTGATTCATCGATCGGTGTAACAAGAATCACTAAATCCTCCGGTTTTAGTAAATTACCAAAGAGAGAACGTTCCGGTTTTATCTGAAAATTCTTTTGATAGCAGCGAATTAAGGATTCCTTCAGCTTGTCAATACCGCAGCCAGTTGTGGCACTAACCGGAATCACTTCTTTTGGGACAACTTGTTCTTTTGGCAAACGATCAATCTGATTCCATACGATAAGATAGGAAATATGACGTTTGCGGAATTGTTCAAGTAATTCGGTATCTTCCGCTGTCTGTCCAATTGTTGCATTGATTACGAGGATTGCAATATCCGTATGATTTAAAATTTGCATGGTGCATTCCATACGAAGCTGTCCAAGGATACCTGTGTCATCCATGCCAGGGGTATCTATGATTACCACTGCACCAATTGGTAATAGTTCCATTGCTTTTTCTACCGGATCGGTTGTTGTTCCTTGCATCTCCGATACAATAGAAATTTTTTGTCCGGTAATCGCATTGACCAAGCTAGATTTTCCTGCATTACGCTGTCCAAAAAAACCGATATGTAGGCGATTTCCACGGGGCGTATCATTTTGTGTTTGTTCCATATGGACACTCCTTAAAAACGAAAGTCCCTTGCACCATTGGCAATTTTTTTCAAATATTCTTCTGTTTGCAACCGCTTTTGTGCATCAGGAATTTGACGTAATTCTTTTTGAATCAGCGTTTCGCCTATTTTCTTTGTTTTAGGAGCAGCATAGTCTTGCAGATATTCTTTTAACGTAATTAATGCATTCGGGTGGCAGTAATTTAGAATCTGACCAGACTTACAAAATGCCATAAAGCGGTCTCCGGTGCGACCGGTGCGATAGCACGCAGTGCAGAAACTTGGTACGTATCCCAATTCTATGAGCCAGTATATGATTTCATCCAAAGAACGACGGTCACTAACGTCAAATTGTTCAGAATTTTCATCTTCCGACTCCGATATATCGTAGCCTCCAACACTTGTCCGAGAACCACCACTAATTTGAGAGATGCCTAAAGAGAGTGCTTGTTCCCGAACTGCTTTGTTTTCTCTTGTAGAAATAATCATACCGGTATAAGGGATAGTAATGCGGATAAGTGCAATAATTTTTGCAAAAATCTCATCTGGTATGCTATTATCAAAATTGTTCGGATCAATATCGTCTGCCCGTTTTACACGAGGTACACTAATGGTATGTGGACCAATGCCATGGATGGCTTCTAAATGTTCGGCGTGTAGGAGAAGTCCTACGAATTCATAGGGGTAGCTTTCCAATCCGAACAAAACACCAAGTCCCACATCGTCAATGCCACCTGCCATAGCTCGATCCATTGCTTCTGTATGATAATCGTAATTATGCTTCGGACCAATAGGGTGGAGCTTTTCATAGCTTTCCTTGTGGTATGTTTCTTGAAAGAGAATATAAGTGCCGATTCCCGCTTCTTTCAGCATATGGTATTCTTCCTCTGTCGTTGCAGCAATATTTACATTTACTCGACGGATTGCACCATTTTTGTGGTGAATATGGTAAATGGTATCGATACATTCCAAAATATACTCAATGGGGTTGTGTACAGGATCTTCACCGGCTTCAATTGCTAGTCGTTTATGTCCCATATCCTGTAGTGCCGTGACCTCTCGTACAATGTCCGCTTGCGATAATTTTTTACGAGTAATATGTTTATTCTTAATATGATAAGGACAGTATGTACAACCATTTACGCAGTAATTCGATAAGTAAAGGGGTGCAAAAATGACGATTCGATTGCCGTAGTAATCCAATTTAATTTGGTGTGCCAGTTGTTTGATTTTTTGATTGATGCTTTTGTCCTTGCACAAAAGAAGCACA
>Ga0192239_1201_pt1 | contig 16139 bp, 14 predicted proteins | sample Koala_Koa27_G3_FD_131231 | JGI IMG/M metagenome (GOLD analysis project Ga0192239, IMG submission 131231) | Enriched cells from koala feces incubated with labeled cellulose particles, San Francisco Zoo, California, United States - Koala_Koa2-7_G3 ... | reverse complement strand
AGAGACCGGACTGACAGGTGCGTTCGAACTCGGAGAGAATATGATTACAGGAAGATATCTGATAAATCTGGATTCAGAAGATGAAGGAGAAGTGTTTATTGGATGTGCGGGAGGGATCGACACTATTGCGACACTGGCTTATAACACAGAGGGAGTTCCTGAAGGACACATTGCTTACCGGGTATCTGTTTCCGGATTATCCGGAGGACATTCAGGAAACGACATAAACAGAGGACTTGGAAATTCGAATAAAATAATCAACCGTTTTTTGTGGAATGCGGATAAAGAGTTCGGAATTTGTCTTTCGGTATTTAACGGGGGGAATCTCCGTAATGCGATACCGCGGGAAGCTTATGCCGAATTTACAATAGATGCGGATGCAGATATTAAAACCTATTATGAAAGATTTTGCAATATAATATCGGAGGAACTATACGGCATAGAGGAAAATATAAAAATACAAATCGATGAAATAAGTGTCTGGTCTGTGATCGATTATGGCACGCAGAAAAGGTTACTTGATTCTTTATATGCAGTTGCGAACGGGGTTTTATCTATGAGCCATCAAATTTCTGATCTTGTCGAAACATCTACCAATCTGGCATCTGTAAAGTTTATAAAAGATAACAAGATAGAAATAGTTACCAGCCAGAGAAGTTCTTCTGAATCTAAAAAGTTCGATGCCATGCATCAGATCGAATCGGCATTTCTTCTTGCCGGTGCGGAAGTAAGGCACTCTGATGGGTATCCGGGATGGAAACCAGAGCCTTCTTCAGAATTGCTTAAAATCGTTAAAAATACTTATGCGGATGTGTTTGGAGTGCCACCTCGGATAAAGGCTATTCACGCCGGTTTGGAATGCGGATTGTTTTTGAAAAAATTTCCTTCTCTCGAAATGGTTTCTATAGGACCGACTATGACAGGCGTGCACTCTCCGGATGAAAAATTGAATATACCGTCAGTTGCAAAATTTTGGAATTGGCTAGTAGCGATTTTACGAAATATTTAGCGACTCGCAATCTTTTATTAATAAATATTAATCTTTTATTAAATAATTCAAATAAAATATTTTTTATTGTTTTTTAAAAAGTTATTTTTGTATTACATGTTAACTAATAATAAAAATAACTTTTATGAACAAGTCTCAGATAATAGACGCTTTGGCAGAAGATGTGAATATTAAGAAAAAGGAAGCTAAAGAAATTGTAGACTCTTTAATAAAGATAACTACCCAAGCGTTAAAGAAAGGAGATTACATAGCGGTTACTGGGTTGGGTACCCTTTATATTGCTGAAAGGAAAGAAAAACTGGGTCGTAATCCGAAAACGGGAGAGCCATTGAAAATAAAGGCGAAGAAGATAGTAAAATTCAGAGCTGGAAGAAACCTTGGGGGAAACGGGGGAACGCTTTAAAAAAGCAACTTGTTAATGATGGGGGAGAATGCTATCTTTGCATTCTCCTTTTTTATTTTAATTATGAGCAATAAAATTATAGGACTTGGAAATGCTCTTGTAGATGTATTGATCGGTCTGGAATCAGACGATGCATTATCCGAGCTCGGTTTCAGCAGAGGATCCATGAACCTGGTAGGTAGGGATAAACATATGCAGATATCGGACCTTACCGAAGGATTGAATTATCATTACGTATCCGGAGGGTCTGCAGCAAATACTATTAGAGGTCTTGCTGCTTTAGGTATCTATACCGGTTATATAGGTAAGATAGGATATGATGAAGTAGGTAATCATATAGAGAGTGAACTCACGGAATATGGAATTGAGGTCCGCCTAAAAAAGAGCCATTCGCCTACCGGTCAATGTATGGTACTGATAAGTCCGGATGGAGAAAGAACAATGGCTACATTTCTCGGGGCCGCCGTGGAGATGGAAGCAAAAGATGTGTCTTATTCAATGTTCGATGGATTCGATATATTACATATAGAAGGATATCTTTTGCAAAATAACGAGTTAATAACCGAGTCGGTAAAAAAAGCCAGAGAAAAAGGATTGTGTATATCGATGGACATGGCGAGTTATAATGTGGTTGTGGAAAATAAAGAGTTTATACATGACCTTGTTGTTAATTATGTAGATATTGTATTTGCAAACGAAGAAGAAGCTGTTGCTTTTACAGGAAAGGGACCATATGCTGCCGTCGACATCATTGCATCCATGTGCAAAGTCGCGATTGTTAAACTCGGAAAGGAAGGGGCTTTGATAAAAAGCGGAGAAAAATTAATAAAAGTGGAGGTTGAGGATGCCAATGCCCGTGTAGTCGATACTACCGGAGCCGGCGATCTTTTTGCTACGGGATTTCTGTACGGATTTACACGCAAATACGAGCTAGAAACCTGCGGATATATAGGCTCTTTACTTGCATGTAAAGTTATCCAGAATATAGGACCCAGAATTACTCCTGAACAGTGGCCGGAGCTGAAAACCATTCTTTCGGTGAAAAATCTCTTATGATTGTTTGATGGCTTACGACATTACCATATATACGGATGGTTCAGCATTGGGAAATCCCGGAAAAGGCGGTTACGGTATCGTTTTGATCTCCGGTAAGTACAGAAAGGAATTATCTCAGGGATTTAAAATCACTACGAATAACCGGATGGAGCTAATGGCAGTAATTGTCGCTCTCGAGCAACTCAAATATAAAGGCTGTAATGTAACTGTATATTCGGATTCCAAGTACGTAGTGGATTCGATCTCTAAAGGCTGGCTTGCCAACTGGCGCCGTAATGGTTTTAAAGGTAAAAAGAACGCTGATTTATGGAGGCGTTATTTGGAAGTGTCTAAAGGTCAGAATGTTGTTTTTCAATGGGTTAAGGGGCATGCAGATACACCGGGCAATCTCAGATGCGATCAGTTGGCTGTCGCGGCTGCCAATTCACAGAATCTGCTTGATGATACCGGATATAATTCTGCTATGGAAAATAATATGGATTTTGATTAAAAGGTACATATTTTTCTTATATTTGCCCGTCGAAAGAATGTAATTTTCAAGAAATGCATCTTTTTTATACTCCTGAAATAACAGGGCCGAATTATACCCTGTCGCCGGATGAATCCAGACATTGCCTGAAAGTGCTTCGTCTGAGTGTCGGTGACAAAATATTTCTGACCGATGGTAAAGGTAGTTTATTTGAATGTATCATAATTTCCGATGGTTCCCAGTGTGAAGTCGAGGTGGTCGATATTATAGAGAATTACGATAAGCGGAATTATAAACTTACCATGGCGGTTTCTCCGACAAAGAGCAACGACCGGTACGAACTATTTCTTGAAAAGTCTACGGAAATAGGGATCGACAATATTATACCTGTTCTGTGTTTCAATTCCGAGAGACGGAATGTTAATAAAGAAAGATACGAAAAAGTAATAACATCTGCCGTTAAGCAATCGATAAAAACTATACATCCTCTAATAACGGAACTGACTTCTTTTAAAGATGTAGTAACCATGCCGTTTTCAGGGGAAAAATATATAGCTCATTGCAGGGAAAGCACAGAGAAAAAACTGTTTAAAGAACGTGTTGAGGCGCAGAAGGATATATTTATACTGATAGGTCCCGAAGGCGATTTTACGGAAGAAGAAATCTCTCTGGCGAAAGATAACGGTTTTAAGGAAATTTCATTGGGAACCACACGGCTAAGAGTTGAGACCGCTGCAATTATTGCATGCCACACCGTGGCATTTATAAATCAATAGTTAATAATGATTACGCTTCTTTCGATATTGTTATTGATTTCCTTAATGGTATTTTTTGTTCCGGGCAAATTAAAATATCCTTTGACATTTATTACAATTTTCGCAGGAGGAATGGTTTCTTTCTGGGAAGCTCTTAGGGTATGTCTGACCTCTGTTAATAAAATCGAGTTTGCCAGTTATAATATACGGATTTTCGATCAGCCAGCTTATGCTTCGATGGATATGCTGACTGCTGTTTTTGTTTTAATCGTATCGATAGTAGGAATCAGTGTATTGATTTATGCGCGCGATTATGTAAAACACTATGTAAAATCAAAGTCTCCGGCACAAATATCGCTGCATTATTGTGCGTTATCCGTATTATTTTTTTCTATGCTCGGAGTTGTGATTTTCCAGGGCGGCTACAGTTTTATGATCGCATGGGAATTGATGACTGTGTCTTCGTTTGTTCTGGTTTTTTTCGATGCGGAGAAACGGGTGGTGCGGAGAGCCGCTATTTATTATCTTATGCAGATGCATATTGCGTTCGTGTTAATTTTAATAGGTTTTTTGCTCGGTGCAGGAAATACACCGGATGAATGGGGTTTTACATATTTACCGGAATATTTTAAAGGAAGTAATCCTTTGCCGGTATTTATTCTTTTTTTTCTAGGTTTCGGAATGAAAGCGGGAATTTTTCCTCTTCATATATGGCTGCCGGAAGCACATCCGGCAGCACCGTCTCATGTTTCTGCTCTTATGTCTGGAGTCATGTTGAAAATGGGAGTTTACGGAATAATCAGGGTTTTAACTTTTATAGATACCCAGTTATTGACAATAGGGATAATTATTTTCGTTACGGGAATAGTCACATCATTATGGGGAATATTTATGGCCGCTGTTCAGAATGACCTTAAAAAACTGCTCGCTTATTCCAGTATGGACAATATCGGAATAATTCTTATCGCAGTGGGAGCTGCGGTAATAGGGCTTGGTACAGGTAATAACACGATCTTTATCCTCGGAATGGGCGGAGCTTTAATGCATGTCGTTAATCATTCGATGTTTAAGGCCCTTCTTTTTATGGGGGCAGGTTCGATATATTTATCCACGCATACCCGGAATATAAACGAACTCGGAGGGTTGATAAAAAGAATGCCTTTGTCAACGGTTTTGTTTATTGTTGGAACTGTTGCAATATGCGCATTGCCTCCGATGAATGGTTTTATATCCGAATTCATAATTTATTCAGGATTTTTTTCTTCGATATCAACCGGAGATTCTATTATTGTTTCACTTTTCGGTATTTCAGTTCTGGCTTTAGTTGGGGGAATGACAGTTTTTGTTTTTATAAAAGCATTAGGTCTGAGCTTCCTCGGAGAGCCGAGATGCTGTAAATCCGAGAAAGCAAAAGAAGTGTCCGGAATGATGCTGAACGCACAGGTCGTTCCAGTGGCGATGATCCTGTTACTGGCCTTCTTCCCTGAGGTATTTTTTAATACCATATCACAGGTCGTTTGTAGGTCATTCAGCCAAAATCAAATACTTACTCCGGATTTTATTTCCTCGGGATTCTTTAAAATTCCGTTGATATCATTTATTACTTTAATAACGATAACACTTTTATATAATTTAAAGAGTGCTGTCAATAAAAAAAGAAATGCAGGAGTTTCGGATGTATGGGGCTGCGGATTTACTAACCCTTCGGCAAAAATGCAGTATACTGGAGAATCTTTCTCTGAAAACCTCGATTTGGTGAATCTGAAAAAAACAAAGAATAACCGGAAACGATTTGTGCCGAAAAGTCAGATCTTTGCCAAGCCTATGGGAATATGTATCGACCACAAGGATAATATGGATAAAGCTATATCATCCCGTTGGTTAAGATATACTCGGAAGATCAACAAAAGCCAGGCATTCTTACAAACCGGAAAGATCAATCATTACGTTTTGCAGGCATTGGTATTTCTATTCATCATTCTGATCCTTACAATTATCGGTATTATATGATCGCACTTTTTATAAATATTACAGTGGCATTATTTTTTACCGGTTTAATAAACCGTGTTCGTGCGGTTTGCAGCGGAAGAAAGGGCCCTTCTTTATTTCAACACCTGTATAATGTAAGATTATTGTTGAAAAAAAGTGCAGTATACGGAAGGACCACGAGTATTATTTTTAAAATAGTCCCTGTTGTCTATATAGTGGTATTATTCACTGCACTATGCTTTGTACCTGTAGGTCATTTTAAAGCGCTATTTAGTTTTGAGGGAGATCTTATATTTTTTATATATCTTCTTGCCTTGTCTCGGTTTGTGCTGATGCTCGGAGCCTTGGACACGGGAAGTAGCTTTGAAGGAATGGGAGTATCCCGAGAAGCCTTGTACGGAGCCATATTAGAGCCTGGAATTATGGTTCTGTTCGGAACCATAGCACTTATTTCGGGTAACACCAGTTTTTCTTCCGTAACAGACTTAACTGCCACGGGAGTGGGAATGAATGTTGTCAGTTTTTTATTAATTTATCTGATGATTAAGATTTTAATCGTCGAATCCGGCAGGGTGCCGATAGACGATACCCGCACTCATTTGGAACTTACGATGATCCACGAAGTTATGGTGCTCGACTATTCGGGGGTTCGATCTGGCGCTTATTAATATCGGAGGATGGATTAAAAACGCAGCATTGATATGTGCAGGAATAAGTATGGCATATTCTATTTCAAGTTTAGAAGTGAATTATTACGTATTTTTTATAGTTGCTTTATTGTTAATGGCCTTATTTATCGGACTTACGGAATCTTTTAAGGCACGGAATAAACTATCCCGGAACCCGGTGTATACAATTGCCTTGGATTCGCTTTCATTTTTATTATTTTTCGTCGCCTATATGATAACGCTTAATATACAATTTTAGATGTTGCTGGCACTTGTCATATTTTTTGTCATTACGATACTTTACCTTTCGATAACTGAAAGATTCAGATATTATACGATACTGATTGCAATCCAGGGTTGGCTGCTTTTTTTTATTGCAATCCTTCGTCTTCATTCTACAAATTTTTTAGATCTGACATTTATTCTTACGGAAACTTTGGTCGTAAAAGGCATAGTTACCCCGATGCTTTTGTTTAACATAATTAATCGCGCGGGAATTAATCGTGTGCATAAAGATTCTATGCCGAGCCTGAATTCTTTAATTTTGTTTTTATATGGATTGGTCGTAAGTATACTTATTACCTACTATGTTAATGATAATAAGATTAATACACTATTTTTGCAGTATCGATCTATGCTCTGATAAGCGGGCTGATTTTGATTACCACGCGCAAGCGTATCTTTTCGCATCTTATAGGTTTCCTGATAATCGAGAATGGAGTTTTTCTTTTTTCGATGGCAGTAGGAATAGAAGTTCCTCTATTGATCAATACAGCTGTACTGATTGACGTACTGATAAGTGTTCTTCTGCTCGGTTTATTTATGAGCAGGTTGGGGAACAAGTTGCACAATCTTAATTCTGATGAATTATCAAAACTGAGGGATTAGTATATGGTATTGTTGATTTTACTCGTTGCTTTTATTCTTACGGTCGTAACGGTCAGTTGTTCCGCTAAGCCCCGTTTGATAAATAATGTAATGACCGGATTCTGTATGATACAGATGTTGTCGGTAATACTATTGTTTTTAAATTCCGAGGCTAACAGTACTTTGTATTTTTTTAATGTAGATAATATAGGGCTTCTATTTCATGCGATACTCGCGATAGTTGCCGGAATAGGATATTTTCAAGGTAAACTGTACTTATCCGGTTCGAAAGTAAGGAAATTAAAAATTTATAATATATCTTTTTTAAGTCTCTGTGTTGCTCTTACAGGAGTTTATTATTCTGATAATCTTGTTATTACGTGGGTTTTTCTAGAAGCGACTACTCTTGCGTCTGCCGGTTTGGTCTATCATCATCGAAGTATTAAAAATCTTGAAGCTACATGGGAATACATATTCGTCTCTTCAGTCGGTCTTACCATAGCTTATTTGGGAGTTTTGTTGTTGAGTACGACGGTAGGCAGCGATGGTTCCTTGACTTATACGGAGATTAGTAATGTTTTCGCCGAAGCAGACCCGCTGTACATGAAACTAGCTTTTTTATTTACCTTAATCGGATACAGTACAAAAATGGAGGTATTCCCGTTCTTTACGGTAGGTATCGATGCGAATTATTCCGCACCGTCTCCGGCATCGGCAATAATTTCTTCTTCGTTGGTAAACGGTGGATTCATAGCGTTTTACAGGATATATCAGCTTACAGTTGATTCTGTTATTTACGATTGGGTAAAAAATGTACTACTGCTGACGGGTATAATATCTATAATTATAGGTGCTATATATTTAAGGAGAACCAATAACCTGAAACGCTTCCTTTCTTATTCTACGGTAGAAAATATAGGAATGTCGATTCTGGGTCTCGGGTTGGGAGGTGTTGCCGTCTTTGGATCATTGTTGCATATCGGAATTCATTCTCTGGTAAAATCCTCTTTATTTCTACAGGTAGCTAAACTGGGAAAAGTTTTCGGAAGTTACCGAATTAACCGTATGGGTAACTATATGAAATATGACAACATCGGAGGGATGGTTCTTCTAACCGGTATGATATCTTTAACGGCATTGCCTCCGTCTGCGCTATTTGTTTCGGAATTAATAATATTAAAACAAATGGTAACTTTGGGGAAATGGATTATCCTCTTATTGTTTGTTGCTTCGTCGTGTTATGTGATATACTCTATATGCAGAAGGTTCTTATATATCTTATTTAAACAAAATAACGATACCCCTGATTTGAAAATACTGAGTGACTCGAAATGGAAAATATCTTCCCTGTTAATATTGGTTATTATTCTTATAACCATGATCGTAGGAATTATTTTGCCCGAATTTATTGTTGAATTTATAAAAGGAATAAATTGATGGTTTGGTATGAACATACATATCCGGTGGGGGTGATTCCTTTTGCGAAGGTGCCGTTGCTCGGTTATCAGGAGTTTGTTAATGCTGTAAGTGAAAAGATTCCTCAAAACTGCCACTGTTCCAATTATTTTGGAATTAAAAATAATGACGGAATCAGATTCTATTGTTTTCTAATTGATAATGATAATAAACGGATTCTTATAAATAGTTGGAATTATGGTTATTATGATGCTTTTGTTCCGGAATCGCTCACCGCTTTATTCCCAATGTTCCATCCTTTCGAACGGGAAATTTCTGAAAAATACGGTATAGAATTTAAAAATAACCCGTATGATAAACCGCTAAGGTTTCCTTCGGACAGGTACGATAAAAGAAGTAATTCAGGAAATTATCCGTATTATTCAGTCCCGGGTCATCTATTTCATGAGGTAAATGTAGGACCGATACACGCCGGAATAATCGAACCCGGAGTGTTTAGATTTGTGTGCAACGGGGAAGCCATAATTCATATGGAGGTAGTCTTGGGATTCCAGAATAGAGGGATGGAGACCCTGATACGTTCCACCGATAATATACTGAAAAGAATCTGTCTGTCTGAAAACATTGCCGGCGACAGTGCCGTATCACATGCAACGTCATTATGCTCTTTACACGAAATCTTGGGGGGGATATATCCTGATCCAAAAATTGATATTGAACGGACTATTGCTCGGGAAATGGAACGGATCGCTATGCACATTGCGGATGCTTCAGCATTATGTGCAGACGTAGCTTATCAGATAGGGGAGGTTTCCTGTGAAGCTATTAGAACAATAGCGGTAAACACATTCCTTAAATGGTGCGGAAACAGATTCGGTAAAGGACTCATTCGCACAGGAGGAACGTACTACCCCATAAATAAAGAGATCATAAACATTATTTTTGGAAATATTACGGAAATAAAAAAACGATACTCTTTAGTTGGTGAAGATATTATGTCGGAGCCTTCTGTTTTATCTCGGTTTGAAGATTGTGGGATTGTCGATTATAAAGAAGTGAAAGCTATCGGATGTGTCGGTATGGCCGTGCGATCTTCAGGTCTGAATCGTGATATACGTTCTTCTTTATTATTCGATCAATATAAAAACCATAAGCCTGTCATTTTTACAGAAGGTGACGTAATGGCAAGATTTAAGGTAAGGCATTATGAGATTCTGCAATCCTGTGACTATATTCTGGAAATGCTCTCATGCCTTGAACCTGAAGGTCAAAATCTATCTCCGGTTTATTCCATGAGCTTACAGCCGGATTCCCTTGCCTTTGTTTTTAACGAGTCATGGCGGGGAGAATTGTGTCATATGGCTGCAACGGATGAACGCGGAAAATTAATACATTATAAAATAAAGGATCCGTCTTTACATAATTGGTATGCTTTATCTGTTTGTGTACGAGGGGAAGAAATATCTGATTTCCCGATATGTAATAAAAGTTTCAATTTATCTTATTGCGGCCACGATCTTTAGTAAATGCTATGATTACGAAAAAAATCGAAATATTAAAGGAACACGGTTTCCAGACCATTAAAAAACCTAGTTCTGTAATACTTCCGGACCGTTTCCGGGGCCGTCCGGAAATAAAATCAGGAATAAATATAAATATTGCCGATATTGTTTGTAAGATATGTCCTGCAAAAGCTATATCACTGAATCCTTTCTCAATTGATTTAGGCAGATGCGTTTTTTGCGGAGAATGTGAACGAATCTGTCCTTCTTATATTCGATTTACCAATGATTTTAAAATGGCGTCGGTTTCAAGAGAAGCACTTATTGTAAAAGAAGGAGATACTGAAATTGACTTTTGTAAGGGAAATATACGTCCGGAAATAAATGACATTTTTAAAAGAACTCTCAAACTGCGACAGGTATCTGCCGGAGGAGATAATTCCTCAGAAATGGAACTCAATGCCTCTACAAATGTAAATTTTGATATCGGAAGATATGGAATAGACTTCGTTGCTTCTCCGAGACATGCGGATGGACTGGTAATTACGGGACCTATAACCAAAAATATGTCGGAAGCTTTGGATAACTGTTATTCATGTATTCCAGAACCTAAAGTATTGATATTAGCCGAAGCCGATGCAATATCTGGATCTTTATATGGAGAAGATAATAAAGCCGTAGATCGGTATTTTGTTAAACAGCATCACATTGATTTGTTTATTCCGGGAAATCCTGTACACCCGCTGTCTTTTATTTATGGATGTATTAATACTTTTAATATCAACCAAGGGTAAATCTTAGGTGTTATTAATATGACTTAATGTTTTTGATAGGAATAATCGGCATAATGGCTAATTTTTTAAATTAATTGAAAAATAAACTCTCCTTTAATTCAACTCATGATTTAAAATATTTGAAAAATGACATTGTGGTTTTTTTACAAATCGGATAATATTTATATATGAATAATTAATATCATGATGTTATTCTTTAATTTACATAAATTAAATACTAGGTTAAGTTTATTTTAGTAAGCGGCCTCTGACTGTTGTCCTTTGAAATATGTTTAAAAGAATAACTTTTTTGACACTAAATAATGTAAATTATTTTTTTGGTTTTTAATAAATCTTTTCTTAATATTGTGTACCGAAGAAAAGTGAATGCTAATTCTTCGTAGGGCGAAACGGTAAATATAAAATGGAAAATAAGGAAAGAAGTATTCTTTTGAATTCTCTTTGTCGTGTGTATTGTTCAGAAAAGAACCTTACATACGTCGATGTTTTATATTTATCTATTGTAAGCACTGCGAATAAAAAATCAGTGGAATATATGGATAGCACCTAGTTGTTTGATTTTTAAGAAGTTCTGTTAGATCGGGACTTCCTTTTAATTATTATTGTTTCGCCGACAGTATGAACATTAAAAAAAATAATATTAACTAAATCTTAAATTACTAACATGGGAAAGAACTACTATTTACTTAAATGTACAGCTTTCTTGTTTTTAGTGGTTTTTCTTCTTTCTTCCTGTGAAAAGGAGAGGGATAAGTATTACGATCTACCGGATTGGATTAGAGGTAATGCATGGGAAATCATGGAAGAAGAAGGCAACTTTTCTATTTTCTTAAAGGGAATAGAACTTTGTGGTTATAAGGATATGGTGGCTGGTAAAGGTATCATTACCATATTTGCGCCTGATGACGACGCTTTTAAAGCTTATTTCCAACAAAACGGCATATCTTCGATCGAAGATATGGACCAAGAAGAAATTCTGAAACTGATAGGTTTCCATCTTGTTTACTACAGCTACAACAAGGAAATGTTACTTGATTATAAACCATATGGCGAAGTGACAAGCTATAGATACAGAGGAATTTACAATAAGTTTAGGACTCGTAGTCAGGATCCGTTTTCGTATGTGGTGGATGAAAATACGGAAGGAAATCCGACAAGAAAAGTATATCATAGGGAAAGATATATTCCGACTTTCTCTTCATACTTTTTTGTTGACTTCAGTATGGACGCAAACGAGAACTATGAGTTCTTCTTTCCGAAATCTCAATGGCCGGATGTAAATAACCCCGTAGTTAATATTGCGAACGCTCAAATGGTAGGGGATGAAATAATAACTAACAATGGTTATTTATTCCAGGTGGACCAAGTATTGATACCATTGGAAACAATGCATACCGTTTTGAAAGAAAATAATGATTATTCTATTTTCCTTTCTCAGTATGACAGATATATGGTGTTGGAATACGATCCAGATCTTACAGCTTCTTATGGCGACAATATCTATGACTCGTTATTCCTTATTAAACATTCTTCAAATCTTTTGAATATCGCATCTGAATGGACTACTGATCAAATAACCAGTTTAGCAACCCTTGCGTCTTACACTTATTGGTTATTCGCTCCGAATAATGACGCTATGAATAATTTCTTCAGTAACAACTGGGGGCCCGGAGGATACGGTACTTTTGATGATGTTGATATCCTTGCTATGAATCGCTTCCTATACGGACATTCATGGAATAATGATATTCAACTTTTCCCTGAATTTATTACAGGAAATTTCCTTAACACTACTTCATCATCAGTAGGACAGATCGATTTCGATCCGTATGATACGGATTTACATGAAATAACAGCTAACGGTACTCTTTATGGATTGAAAGAACCCTTTGAGTCTTACTATTTCAAAGGTGCTCTCAAGCCAATGTACATTTATAAAAACATGAGATATTTCTTGTGGTTGGTACAGAGGGGTAGTTCTACTATAGAGTTGAGCATTGCTTCGACAGAAGGTATGTCGGCCTTTATTCCTGACAATGATTTGCTTACGAACCCGAATGGTGGTTATAACGGTAAGTATTTTGTGTGGGAAGGTGAACCTGAATCCATATCTGATAATAAGCTTATGTCTTACGATGTTCAAACCGAAGAATCGAGTAATCCGACAGCATCCGAAGCGAACAGGCTGTTGAACAATCATGTCGGTTATTATATGGCTCAGAGTAATGATGGTCGATACAAGGCATATCGTACATTAAACAGCTTCCAGTATCTTTTGATGGATACTCAGGATCAACGTTTGATGTCTACAGAAATATTTAATACAGGAAACAACACTGATAATATTCCTGTATATGAAAGAACACAGGTTCAGGGAGAAGGCTTAGGTACGGAATCTTTTGTTTTGAGCAAGAACAATACTGGAGGTGGTTCTTTGATAGGACCGGAATTGGATAGTTGGTTTAATGCCCTTGTATTTAACGACATATATCGTTACGGAGAGTCTTTTGATAATGGAAACGGAGGAATAGAAAGTCCGTATACTTTATTCCGGTCGATCATCAGTAGTTCAACTGATTACTTGGTTGAAGAACCATATTTCGATTTTACTTTGATGAGCCGTACTATAGTCCTCGTTCCTACTCGTCAGGCTCTTGAAAACGGAATGGGAACTCTTATCGAAATGACACCTGTAGAAGATGGTGACAGTCAGGATGTTGTTGCTGCTAAAAAAGCGTACTACAATGAATACCTGAAACGGTATTTCGTTAATGTATATTCCAGTGGTTCGTTGGCTGTAGATTATCCATTCCCGGGAAGCGTGGGTGCGCCTCAGTCAATGGTAACTTTTTATCGTAGAGATGACAGAAGTTACCAAAGGTTTACTTTGGTTGATACAGGTACTGGTCTTCAGATTACTGATGATAAAAATAATACCGTTAATGTGGTAGGATTTTTCCCAAATATCTATGTAGATGGAGCCATTTATTTGATTGATGGTCTTCTTGAGATTATTGAATAACGAGCGGTAATAAAATCAAGTTATTATGAAAATTTTTCGATATTTATATATATTATTGATAGGAATGCTACTATCTGAAGCAGTAGCAGCACAAACGGTGCTTTCCGGTACCGTTAGAGATAAAGTATCGGGCGCACCATTGGTGGGAACTACGGTTTCTGTTGATGATGCTGCGGGCCGTACCTTACATGGGTATATAGCAGGAGCTAATGGAGAGTATCGTCTTACTATTCCTGCTCAGACTACAGGACTGAATATTGTTTTCTCATTTATTGGATATAAAACAGTAAGTGTTCCGTATTCAGGACAAATTACATTGAATATGGATATGGAAAGCGACGCTTTGGTTGTGGATGCAGCAGAGGTAGTCGCAAGGCGTGTGGATAGAAATCCTTTTGGTATTGCCGATTCCGAATCCACTGCTGCAACACAAAAAATAACCTTGGAAAGACTGGAGACTGCCCCGGTAACAAATATCGTAGAAGCACTTCAGGGAGCTTTGGCGAATGTGGACGTTCTCGTAGGTGCTGACCCGGGGTCAGGATCGACAATGCGTATTCGTGGTACTGCATCTTTGACAGGTTCACAGAATCCATTGATTGTTGTAGATGGTGTTCCGTTCCCTGTGGAAATCGACGAAGGTTTTGACTTTGGTGCGGCAACGAGTGAAGACTATAGCCAGTTGCTAAATCTTTCTCCTGCTGACTTGGAATCAATAGAAGTACTTAAAGATGCTACCGCAACTGCTTTGTGGGGATCAAGGGGATCTAACGGAGTACTTGTCATTACAACTAAATCAGGACAAAAAGGTAGAATGACTGTATCGTTCAGTACCAAATTAAGTATAAATAAAGAATCGAACACAATACCTTTATTAAATGGAGGTGAATATGTAGCTCTGATTCAAGACGCAATTTGGAATACTGTAAATGATGTGGGTGGTGGTTCTTCTTACTTAACGTATTTATACGACACAAAAGAAATTTCTTTTGATCCGTCATGGAATTATTTTCAGGAATATAATCAAAACACTGATTGGGTTAAGGAGATCACTCAAGTTGCTTTAACCACCGATAATAAACTTACCGTGTCAGGTGGTGGTGACAAAACAACTTATTATCTTTCATTAGGATATGTAAATGAAGGTGGTACTACTAAAGGTTGTGACTATCAGCGTTTCAATGTATCTTATAAAATGAATTATAAATTCTCTGATAAATTAAGTGTAACGACATCCTACGATCTTTCCAGAGGTTTAAGAGACAGGCCAGTAGGTAATATAACGGCAAGTACTGATGATGGTATATCCAATATTCGTGGACATGCCATTACCAAGATGCCTAACCAGAGTCCTTATGTTATTAATCCGGACGGAAGCAGATCTTCGGAGTATTTTTCTCCTTACAATAACTTCCAGGGTTCTTATCCAAGTACATTTAATCCTGTAGCAGCTTACAAAGAGGCATCTAATCAATTGCGCCAGATCACCAATAACGTAAGATTTGAGTTGAGATATCAGATTCTTCCTTCCTTATTATATACAGGACAATTATCAGTGAATTTAAGTACTACTAAACAACAAAGGTTTTTACCTCAAACAGTTAGTGGTGTAAACTGGTTAAGTCAATACTATAATATGAGTTCGGATTATTTGGCTGATTCATTTAATCTTTATACCAGCAATAACTTTAGTTTCTATAAAAACTTTGCTGATATCCATGATCTTAATGTTTCACTTATATGGACTACTTCTGAAAGTAACTCATATTCTTATAATAGTGTTGTAAGTGCGAATGCTTCTTCATCTATGACAGACCCAGTTGTAGGAGGATCGATAGTTAGTGCTGCTTCGGCTAAAAGTGCTTATAAAGAAGTGAGAGGTACCATATTTTCACAATATACTTTAATGAATAAATATTTTGTGAATGTAGGTGTGAATATGGAAGCGAACTCTAGAATGAGTAAAAATGCGCGTTGGGGCGCTTATCCTAACGTTGGTGCTGGTTGGAAACTTCAGGATGAGCCATTTATGGAATCATTGACATGGTTATCAGAGTCTAAGCTTAGGTTTAGCTGGGGATTATCCGGTAATGGTCCGAACACAGACGGTACATATTTTGGTCGATTTACAGTTGTTAATCCAGGTTATCTGGATATGACAGCATTTAATCCTTCATCTATTCAGTTGG
>Ga0192239_1195_pt1 | contig 16456 bp, 12 predicted proteins | sample Koala_Koa27_G3_FD_131231 | JGI IMG/M metagenome (GOLD analysis project Ga0192239, IMG submission 131231) | Enriched cells from koala feces incubated with labeled cellulose particles, San Francisco Zoo, California, United States - Koala_Koa2-7_G3 ... | reverse complement strand
CGTGAACTTAAAATTGTTCTGCAAGAAGATTCTGAAACATTGGACGAAGTAGTAGTTATTGGTTACGGTACTCAGAAAAAGAGTGTGGTAACAGCATCCATTGCCAGAGTATCATCTGAGGATTTGGCAAATACAGCTCCGGTTCGTATGGATAATGCTTTGAAAGGCTTGGCAGCTGGTGTTACGGTTACTTCCTCTTCCGGTCAACCGGGTGCTGCAGCTCAGATTCGCGTACGTGGTGTAGGTACGATTCGTACGGAAAATGGTGCAGCCGATCCTCTTTATATTGTAGACGGTATGCCTATTGAAGGTGGTCTGGATTATTTGAATCCGAGTGACATTGCTTCTATCGAAGTTCTGAAAGATGCTGCTTCGGGTGCTGTTTATGGTGCACGTGCTGCGAATGGTGTAATTCTTGTTACTACTAAAAGCGGTAAGATTGGTAAAACGAAAGTGACTTATGACTTTTCTTATGGCTGGCAAAGTGTATGGAAGAATCGGGATGTGTTGAATGCTACGGAATATGCGCTCATGATGAATGAGGGTGCTATTAATGCAGGTATAGCTCCCAAATACAACGATCCATACTCTTATGGTACGGGAACTGATTGGCAGAATGAAGTATTTAATGATAATGCTCCCGTAATGAATCATCAGGTGAGTGTGAGCGGTGCGAGTGATAAGGTAAACTACTTGTTCTCAGCTGGTTATTATACCCAAGATGGTATTGTGGGTGGTAACTTTAATCGTTCTAACTATGAGCGTTTGACTTTGCGTAGCAATACACAATATACTCTCTTCGATGAATCTAAGAACCGTAATTGGTTGAATAGTCTGAAAGTGACTTCCAACCTTTCTTATGCCCGTATTAAAAGTACTGGCATTGAAGCTAACTCCACTTGGGGATCTCCGTTAGGTTCTGCTTTGGCTTTATCTCCGATGTTGACCGTTTATGATAAAGGAGATGCTGCACAGGCTCAGCTTGACAAGTATGCTAATACAACGGATTACACTCCGATTTATGACCCACGTAACGGTAAGCTTTTTAGTATTCCCGGTTCGGAATTTGGTGAAATGACCAATCCGATTGCTAATCTTTCTTTGCCCGGTGCAAAGAACTGGAGCCATAAGTTTGTGGCTAATTTTTCTGCAGAATTGCAATTATGGGATAATCTGAGATTCAAGACTTCTTATGGTGCCGACCTCTCTTTCTGGGGCAATGATGGCTATACTCCTCTTTACTATTTGAGAAGTGGTGGTGCTTCATCACGCTCTACTGCCTACTCAGAGAAGCATGACGGGACTGTTTGGCAGTTGGAAAATGTGTTGATGTATGATAAGACGATTGATAAGCATACCTTCTCAGTTTTGTTAGGTCAGTCAGCAAAGAAGAATACTGGTTCATATCTTAGAGGTACACGTAACAATATTATCAATTATAGCCGTCCTTATCTCAATGCAAGTACCGGACAGGCAGCAGATGGTGATCAGACAGCAGCGGGTGCTCCTTCTGAGATCGCTACATTGGCTTCTCTTTTTGCACGGGCCAGCTATAACTATGACGAACGGTATATGTTCCAGGTTACAATCCGTCGTGACGGCTCTTCCCGTTTCGGATCTAATAATCACTATGCTGTATTCCCTTCCTTCTCACTGGGATGGAATTTGACAAACGAAAAGTTTATGCAGAAACGTCCTGAGTGGCTGACATCTACAAAAGTCCGTTTCTCTTGGGGTAAGAATGGTAATGAAAATATCGGTAATTTTAAATATACTGTGTTAACTTCAACCGGTAATAATTACATTTTCGGAGCTGGAGAAAAGGTGATAAACGGTGTGAAGGCCAGTGGACTCGCTAATCCTGACTTGAAATGGGAAGAATCAGAACAACTGGACTTTGGTATTGACTTTGGTTTCTTTAATAACGCTTTGACTTTTACTGCCGACTATTACAAGAAAACTACCAATGGTATGTTGATGGAAATGAATATCCCTTCATATGTGGGTGAATCCAAACCGATTGGTAACGTAGGTAAGATGGAAAACAGCGGTATTGAATTGGAAGCAGCATACAGATTCCGCGTATCTGACTGGAACTTCCGCATTGGTGGTAATCTGACCTATTTAAAGAATAAGCTGATTAAATATGGAAACGAATCTGGTTGGGCAAACCTTGATTCTTTCCAAGGTACAGGTACAATCAGCCGTGCTCAGAATGGTAAACCTTTCCCATACTTCTATGGATACAAAACTGCAGGTGTATTCCAGAATATGGATGAAGTGAATGCTTATACTAACTCTAAGGGAGAACTGATACAGCCCAACGCAGTCCCCGGTGATGTTCGTTTCGTGGATGTGGATGGAAGTGGTTCAATTGATGCTGATGACCGTACCGATATCGGAAAAGGTATGCCGGACTGGACTTATGGCCTTAATTTGAATGTAAGTTGGAAGAACTTCGATTTGAGTATGATGTGGCAAGGTACTATGGGTAATGATATTTATGATGCAACTCGCCGTACCGACATCTCAGCTACTAATCTTCCTTCATGGATGCTGAACCGTTGGACCGGTGAAGGTACTTCTAACCGTATCCCTCGTTTTATGCTGGGTGATAATACAAACTGGCAATCATCTGACTTATATGTTTACGATGGCAGTTATTTGCGTCTGAAAAACATTCAAATAGGCTACACTTTGCCGGCGGCATTAACACAGAAAGTGTTTGTTTCTTCACTGCGCTTCTACGTAGCAGCAGAGAACTTGTTTACTTTCACTAAATATCATGGTTTTGACCCTGAAATTTCATCGGGTGGTACTTCACTTGGTGTTGACTATGGTGTATATCCTCAGGCCAGAACATGGACGATTGGTGCTAACCTCACTTTCTAATTTCTCATCTTTAAAATATAAAAAGTTATGAAAAGATATAAATATATAGTAGCAAGTTTGATAGCGTCCGCTTTCTTGGCTACAGGATGTTCAGAATCCTTTTTGGAGGTTTCTTCTCCAACAGATGAAACAATTAATTCTTATTTTACTACCGATGCGCATATTCAGGAAGCAGTAGTAGCTGCTTATGACCCTCTGCATTGGTCCGATTGGGCAATGGGTGAATATAATCCTGTAACTCTTATGAGTGATATCATGGCTGATGATCTTTGGATTGGTGGTCAGGACAGAACGGATAATCAGGCATGGCATTTGATGATGAATTTTGAAGCAATTCCTACAAATGTCATTAAAGGACTGTGGACTGTTTCTTATAGTGGTGTGAAGCGTTGTAATGATGTCATTACTTACTTAGGTTGGGCAGGAGATAATGTAACAGAGGAGAATCGGAAATATTACGAGGCTCAAGTTATCACTCTCCGTGTACTCTACTACAATTGGCTGTGGAAATTCTGGGGTAATATACCATATTATAATACAAACCTGACATCCCCCTATCTTGTGGAACAATTATCTGCAGATCAGGTGTATGAAAATATCATTACTGATCTTGAAGGTGTGATTGCAAGTAATGCTCTTCCGATGAAAGAAAAAGCAGATAATTATGGCCGTGTGACCAAGGCTATGACATATATGCTTTATGCTGAAATTGTAATGTATCAGAATGATGAATTCCGTTATGGTAAAGCTTTACAATATATGCAGGAGATTATCGGTAGCACTCAGTATGATTTGCTTGAAAATTATGCTGATGTATTCAAGGAAGCAAATGAATGGGGTAGGGAATCTATATTTGAAGTGAACTATAAAGATGATGATGCTATTCGTTCATGGGATGGTCCATTGAATGCAGGCGGTACTGTACTACCTACACTGGTTAGCCCGCATACCTGGCCTAACGGGACAGATGGACATGATGAAGGCTGGGGATTCTGTCCGGTTCGTTTGGAGACATATGAACGTTATGCCAATAATGATACCCGTCGTGATGCCACTTGCTGGAATGCACAGGCTGCAATCGATGCTCATAATGCTGCAAATCCTACGAACCAGCTCACTTATAATCATCGCTATCAGGATACAGGTTTCTTCCTCGAAAAGTATGCCGCGCATACAGGTGATAATGCCGGACAGAAGGCAGATGCACAGTTGAACTGGAATAACAACCTTCGTATCTATCGTTTCTCTGAAACTCTGCTGAATGCGGCTGAATTGATTACTCGCGGTGCTGGTTCGGGTGATGCAAGAGAATATTTGAATCGCGTACGTAAACGTGCCGGATTGACTACAGAAAAAGAAGCAACAATTGATAATATCATTGACGAACGTCATCTTGAGTTTGTGGGTGAAGGTAAGCGCTATTGGGATTTGATACGTACAGGTAAAGCTACCAGTGTGTTGGTGCCCGATGGATATGGTTACCGTACAAATACCTGGTCAGTAAATAAGAAGCATCTGCCTATTCCGCAGAGCGAAATTGATGCTGCACAAGGCACTTTAACTCAAAACAATTATTAATTCATTAAAAAAGAAGGATTATGAAAAAAATATATAGCTATATCGGAGGAATGTTGCTGATGACGGCTATGGCTTTTAGCATCACAGCCTGCTCACCCGATGATTTTACATCACCTAATGAAGCCGGCATTCCGGTTGCATCAACTTATGAAAATACGATTCAAATAGATGTGGATCAGGAAACTAATTGGGTAACTTTTACTTTTAACGCTCAACCGGGCATTACTCCTGTCTGGATATTTGACGGTAAGACCTATTCATCTTCATTCTCAATGAAGAAATATTATAGAAAAGCCGGAGATTATAGTGTAGATGTAAAAATTGCTAATGCCAATGGTGTAAGTGATGGTAGTATTTCCAAAACTTTCCGCATCAATAAGACGATAATGAATGGTTTCGGTGGATTTGTGTATGAAAGTGATTTTAATATGTGGACGAAGGCTACGATAGCGGCTCCCACTTTTTATTATGCTCCGGGATGGTCGGCTATTGCAGATCCTGCATATACATTGGAAAATGGTACTTATACTGTAAAATTATCGGAGGCTACTGATGATACTTGGCAAGCGCAAATGGCAATGGCAACCAATATTTCAACAGAGGCTGCTAAGAATTATGACTTCTCAGTAATTCTTACAGCTTCAGTTGCACACTCCAATGTTACAGTAAAATTGGTGGATAGTACGGATGATGGTAATTTCTATTTTGAACAAAAGGGTATAAAGCTGGAAGCTAACGAACCGCTTTGCTTCTGGAAGAGTAATATGCCGGGCATTGATATCGCTAATCTGAAGCTTGTTTTTGATTTTGGCGGCAATGCAGCTGGTACGGATATGACTATTGAAGGTATTGTGCTAAAAGACCATGCTGATGATGACGGCACTGAAGTTCCTGTGATCGATGAAACTCCTGAACCTACATGGGTTGCTGTTGATAGTAAGGATAACCTTTGGAATGGCATGACCTATGTTAACAAATTCTTTTATGCAAATAGTGACTGGAGTCCCAAACCTAATCCGGCTTTGGTCATTGATGGCAGGTCTTACTCTTTGTCTTTCCCGGAAGCTACTGCAGAAGCATGGCAGAATCAATTCTCATTTGAGACTGATCTTACAGCTGACACAGAGACTGCCTATGACCTCCATGTTATCTTATATTCAACAGTGGGCCTTAAAAATGTAACTGTTAAATTGGTGCAGACCAATGAAATCGGTGAAGATGGTAAAGAAATCAAGCATGATGGTAACTTCTTCTTTGATAAGAAAGTGGATTTAGTTGCTGATTCCGAAAAAGCTGTTTGGGCAGCTTCTGTGAAAGCTCCTGAAGCTATGCATGCTATATCTTTAGTATTTGACTTCGGAGGTAATCCTGCCAATACTGATGTAACTATTAAAGACATCATCTTACAAAAGTATAAAGACTGACATGATTAAGAATATAAAGCTAATGACAATACTTTCTTTCTTTACTTGCCTGCTCGGTTGCTTTAGCTGTGGCAGTAGCGATGGCGAACCGGAAGTATCCTCTCCTGTAGTCAGCGTAGCGCCAACTCAGATAACGGCTACTTATGAAGGCTCCGTCACAATACTCTCGGTTAAGTCCGATCAGGAGTGGACTGCTTTCAGCAATGAAGACTGGATTACTTGTAAAATATTGAGTAATACTCTGCAGGGGACAGTTGAAATAACGGTCAAAGCTAATACCACTTACCAACCCCGAGAGGGGTCGGTAGTGGTAAAGTCTGGTACCACACGTGTTTCTGTTCCGGTATCACAAGAAGCAAAACCTGACATTGTAGATCCGGATATCGATACTCCTGAAGGCTATCGGTTGATATGGCAGGATGAGTTTAATGACTCCAAACTGTCTACGCCCGACGAATCATTGTGGTGGTACGAGACAGGTGCCAGTGGCTGGGGAAACAATGAGATACAAAACTACATTCCCGGTTCGAAGAATGGAGAAACTTGTGCTCAGGTAAGTAACGGAACATTGAAGATTATCGCTAAAAAGGTGGGTAATGAGGTTTATTCCATTCGTATGAATACGGTTGAAAGTTGGAAGTATGGCTATTTTGAAGCTCGTCTCAAATTGCCCACAGGTAAAGGAACCTGGCCTGCGTTCTGGATGATGCCGAAGAATTATACAGCTTGGCCCGATGATGGTGAGATTGATATCATGGAAGAAGTGGGTTATGATCCTAATGTAATTTTATCAACAGTCCATTGTAAAGCTTATAATCATTCTATAGGTACTCAAAAGTCAGGAACCATAAAAGTGCCGACTGCGCAAACGGAGTTTCATGTATATGCCGTTGAGTGGACGGAAGACTTTATCAAAGGGTATGTGGATGGTAAGTGCTACTTTACTTTTGATAATGATAAAAAAGGAAATAAAAACACCTGGCCCTTTAATGCAGCTTTCTACTTGAAGTTGAATCTTGCATGGGGAGGTGACTGGGGAGGCGCTCAGGGTATAGATGAGTCGGCCTTGCCTGCAACTTACGAGATTGACTATGTACGTGTATTTCAGAAAAAATAATTGAATAGGTATGAAAGCTATAAGAATTTTTTCCGCTTGCTTGCTCCTTCTGCCTTTTGTCTCTTGTACGCAAGTGGCAAATAAAGGTAGCGATGCAGCAACAGAGAAAAAAGTAGAATCCCTTTTATCCAGAATGACCCTTGAAGAGAAAATCGGTCAGATGAACCAGATTACCTCTTACGGGAATATTGAGGATATGAGTAGTTTAATTAAGAAAGGTGAAGTCGGGTCTATCCTGAATGAGGTGGATCCGGTACGTATTAATGCGTTGCAACGCGTAGCGATGGAGGAGTCCCGGTTGGGAATCCCTTTGTTGATAGCTCGCGATGTTATTCACGGGTTTAAAACCATTTTTCCCATCCCATTGGGACAAGCGGCTTCGTTCAATCCGCAGATTACGAAAGACGGTGCACGGGTGGCAGCTATTGAGGCTTCTTCCGTAGGTATCCGTTGGACTTTTGCGCCGATGATCGACATTGCCCGTGATCCTCGCTGGGGGCGCATTTCCGAAGGATGTGGTGAAGACACCTACCTGACTTCTGTAATGGGAGCTGCCATGGTAGAAGGTTTTCAGGGAGATTCTTTGAATAGTCCCACTTCCATAGCTGCCTGTCCTAAACATTTTGTGGGTTATGGTGCAGCCGAAGGCGGACGTGACTATAATTCGACATTTATACCTGAACGTCGCCTGCGTAATGTTTACTTGCCACCGTTTGAAGCGGCAACGAAAGCAGGTGCAGCTACGTTTATGACTTCCTTTAATGATAATGATGGAATACCCTCTACCGGGAATGCTTTCATCTTGAAAGATGTGCTTCGTGGCGAGTGGGGATTTGATGGTTTGGTAGTGACAGACTAGGCTTCTGCCAGCGAAATGATAAGTCATGGTTTTGCTGCCGATTCTAAAGAGGTAGCCATGAAATCAGTGAATGCCGGGGTGGATATGGAAATGGTAAGTTATACCTTTGTAAAAGAATTGCCTGCATTGATAAAAGAAGGAAAGGTGAAAGAAAGCACCATCGACGAAGCCGTTCGTAATATATTGTGCATCAAGTATCGTCTGGGATTGTTTGATGCTCCTTATGTAGATGAAAAGCACCCCTCTGTCATGTATACTCCTTCTCATCTGAAAGTAGCTAAGCAGGCTGCTGTAGAATCGGCTATCCTGTTGAAGAATGATAAAGAAGTACTGCCGTTACAGGAGTCTCTGAAAACCGTTGCTGTGGTAGGACCTATGGCCAATGCGCCTTATGAACAATTGGGTACCTGGATCTTTGATGGTGAGAAAGCTCATACTCAGACGCCGCTGAATGCTATTAAGGAAATGGTTGGCGACAAAGTACAGGTGATTTATGAACCCGGATTAGCTTATAGCCGTGAGAAAAATCCGGCAGGCGTGGCAAAAGCTGCCGCTGCTGCTGCACGTGCAGATGTCATTCTTGCTTTTGTGGGTGAAGAAGCAATTCTTTCGGGTGAAGCACACTGTCTGGCAGATTTGAATCTTCAGGGTGATCAAAGTGCTTTGATTACGGCTTTGGCTAAGACAGGTAAACCTGTAGTAACCATTGTGATGGCAGGTCGTCCGTTGACTATCGGTCAGGAAGTGGAAGAATCAACAGCCGTTCTTTATTCATTCCATCCGGGTACGATGGGTGGACCGGCATTGGCCGATCTGCTTTGGGGTAAAGCGGTTCCAAGTGGAAAAACACCGGTTACTTTCCCGAAGATGGTAGGACAAATTCCGGTATATTATGCTCATAACAAGACCGGCCGGCCGGCTACACGGAATGAGGTGTTGCTGGATGATATTGCTGTTGAGGCTGGACAAACTTCATTAGGATGTACTTCTTTCTATATGGATGCTGGGTTTGATCCTTTATTCCCATTTGGCTATGGCTTGTCGTATACAACGTTCAAGTATAGTAATGTCAAACTTTCATCAGCATTATTGAAGAAAAATGATGTATTGACTGTGACATTTGATCTGGAAAATACAGGTAAATATAAGGGAACGGAAGTTACTCAATTGTATATACAAGATAAGGTTGGTTCTGTAACTCGTCCGGTAAAAGAACTGAAACGTTTTACTCGCGTAACCTTGAAACCGGGCGAGAAAAAGAATGTTTCGTTTGAACTACCCATTAGTGAACTTGCATTTTGGAACATCGATATGGTGAAAGTTGTGGAACCCGGAGACTTTGGACTTTGGGTGGCAACAGACAGCCAATCGGGAGAAGAAGTTTTCTTTAAGGTGGTAGATTGATTGGTGATTTTAAGGTTAAAGAAGAAGAGGGGCAGACCGTGATGGTTCACCCCTCTTGCAATTTATTTGATGCGTTTGTAGCCGTAAACAGCATTAGCACCCAGTTCTTCTTCAATGCGAAGCAGTTGGTTATATTTTGCCATACGATCTGAACGGCTCAACGAACCGGTCTTAATTTGCCCGCTATTGGTAGCAACGGCAATGTCGGCAATCGTAGCATCTTCCGTTTCACCGGAACGATGGGAGGTTACAGTAGTATATCCGTGGCGGTGAGCCATTTCAATGGCATTCAATGTTTCGGTCAGGGAGCCGATCTGATTTACTTTGATCAGGATAGAGTTTGCACAACCTTTTTCAATACCCATAGCCAGGAAGTCAACGTTAGTAACGAAGAGGTCATCACCTACGAGTTGGCAGCGGTTACCGATACGGTCGGTAAGTTTCTTCCAGCCTTCCCAGTCATTTTCACTCATACCGTCCTCGATAGAGTCGATAGGGAATTGATTGATGAGTTGTTCCAGATAGTCAATCTGTTCATCGGCTGTACGTTTCTTGCCTTTTGCACCTTCGAATTTGGTATAATCGTAGATGCCATCTTTATAGAATTCGGAGGAAGCACAGTCCATAGCGATCATGACGTCTTTGCCCGGTTCATATCCGGCTGCTTTAATGGCAGCGATAATACTGTTCAGAGCGTCTTCCGTACCTTCCAGATTCGGAGCGAAACCGCCTTCGTCACCTACGGCAGTACTCAGACCCCGGTCTTTTAATACTTTCTTCAATGCGTGGAATACTTCAGCACCCATGCGCAGGCCTTCACGGAAGGAAGTTGCACCCACAGGGCGCATCATGAATTCCTGGAAAGCAATAGGAGCATCACTGTGTGAACCACCGTTAATGATATTCATCATCGGTACAGGCATTACGTATGTATTGGTGCCACCGATGTAGCGGTACAGAGGTATATCGAGATAGGCTGCTGCTGCTTTGGCTACGGCAAGGGATACACCGAGAATAGCATTGGCACCCAGGTTAGATTTCGTTTTGGTTCCATCCAGTGCCAGCATGGCATGATCGATACCCATCTGGTCGAGGGCAGACATTCCAACTAACTGAGGAGCGATGATGTTATTGATATTTTCTACGGCTTTCAACACACCTTTACCTCCATAACGTCCTTTATCGCCATCACGGAGTTCCAATGCCTCGTGTTCTCCGGTAGAAGCTCCGGAAGGAACGGAAGCACGGCCCATAAAGCCTGATTCCAACATGACATCTACTTCCACTGTGGGGTTTCCTCTTGAATCGAGGATTTCACGTCCGATAATCTTTTCTATTTTCATAACTATGATATTATTTGTAATTATTTTAATTAGAGAACAAGGGACAATCGGTTTTTGTTCAGTAAAAGATTCATGTTTTGTAAGTGATACCGGTTACTGAATTCTTATTTTCCTCCGATAACTCCTCCAACTATAGCTGCTACTACTCCTAACGTGATGCTTAATATAAAATAAGTGAAGAATAATCCGTATAATCCTTGTTTCAATAGAATTACTCCATCATTTGAAAAAGTAGAGAATGTGGTGAAACCTCCACATAAACCGGTTGTCAGCAGTACCCGGTATTCTGTTGCTAAATTGAAGCGTGCCGACCACGCATAAAATAATCCGATAAGGAAACTTCCGAGAATATTGACTGTAAATGTCGCCCATGGAAAAGAGTAGGGGACAATCCGTTCGTGCAACATTTGTTGTACAGAGAATCGAAGTATACTTCCCAGACCTCCGCCTAAAAAGATAAATATTAATGTTTTAGTCATTTTCTATATTGATTTATGGGACTATTTCTAAGATCGCGGCAAAGTTAGTATTTATATTTCATCTATATTTTCAGAAAGAGGCTTTTTCTTTAAGATTCAGTCCTTTAATGTCTTATGCAAACGTTTGCCGGGAATTCATTTATATTTTCATTTTATTCCTTCGTCCGCATTCCTTTTCATCCTTATATTTGCATCACGATTACAATTCTCTAAAAATAATTCAAATCATGAAAAACATGAAAGTAATTAAATTGTTCTGTCTTCTGCTCTTTTTATTTGTGAGCAATTGGACAATGGCTGAGAGCATTACCTCTCCAAACGGACAACTGCAACTGAACTTTTCAGTAAACGCACAAGGTGAACCGATCTATGAACTTTCCTACAAAGGAAAAGCAGTTATCAAACCTTCTAAACTCGGTCTGGAACTGAAAGATGCTCCGGGATTGATGAATGGATTTACATTGGCAGACACCAAAACTTCTACTTTTGATGAAACTTGGGAACCGGTATGGGGTGAAGTGAAGCAAATCCGCAATCATTATAATGAAATGGTTGTGACACTGAATCAGAAGGCGCAGGATCGTAATATGATCATTCGTTTCCGCCTTTTTGATGATGGGCTGGGTTTCCGTTACGAATTTCCTTTATCTAAGAATCTGAATTACTTCGTTATTAAAGATGAGCATACTCAGTTTGCTATGGCAGGCGACCACACTGCTTTCTGGATACCGGGTGATTATGATACTCAGGAATATGATTATACAGAATCTAAACTTTCTGAAATCCGTGGTTTGATGAAAGTTGCCATTACTCCTAACTCTTCACAGGCTACTTTCTCTCCGACAGGTGTACAAACTTCCTTGCAGATGAAAACTGCCGATGGCCTTTATATTAACTTGCATGAGGCTGCCTTGGTAGATTATTCTTGTATGCATCTTAATCTGGATGATAAGAACTTCGTATTCGAATCCTGGTTAACTCCTGATGCAAAAGGGGATAAAGGATATCTGCAAGCTCCCTGCAAATCTCCATGGCGTACGGTTATCGTAAGTGATGATGCCCGTGATATCCTGAACTCTAAGCTGACGCTGAATCTGAATGAGCCTTGTGCTTATGAAGATGTTTCCTGGATTAAGCCAGTGAAATATGTAGGTGTATGGTGGGAGATGATTGCCGGTAAGAGCACTTGGGCTTATACCGATGATTTGCCTTCCGTAAAATTAGGCGAAACGGATTATACTAAAACTAAACCTAACGGACGTCATGGTACTACCAATGAGAACGTAAAACGTTATATAGACTTTGCTGCTGAAAATGGACTTGATCAAGTACTGGTAGAAGGTTGGAACGAAGGATGGGAAGACTGGTTCGGTCACTCTAAAGATTATGTTTTTGATTTTGTAACTCCGTATCCTGACTTTGATGTGAAGATGTTGAACGAATATGCTAAGAGTAAAGGTGTGAAATTGATGATGCATCATGAAACTTCTGCTTCCGTACGCAATTATGAACGTCATATGGATAAAGCTTACCAGTTTATGGTAGACAACGGTTACAATGCAGTAAAGAGTGGTTATGTAGGCAATATGATTCCTCGCGGTGAACATCACTATGGTCAGTGGATGAACAACCACTATCTCTATGCTGTGACTAAAGCTGCTGATTATAAGATTTGTGTAAATGCTCACGAAGCTGTACGTCCTACCGGACTTTGCCGTACTTATCCTAACCTGATTGGTAACGAGTCTGCTCGTGGTACGGAATATGAGGCTTTCGGTGGCAGTAAACCGTTCCACACTACTTTACTTCCGTTTAATCGTCTGATTGGCGGTCCGATGGATTATACTCCGGGTATCTTTGATACGAAATTGGAATTCATGGGTGACCTGCCTCATGGACAGGTACAGACTACTCTCTGTAAGCAGTTGGCTCTTTATGTAACATTATACAGTCCGTTGCAGATGGCTGCTGATTTGGTTGAGAATTATGAGAAGCATATGGATGCTTTCCAGTTCATCAAAGATGTAGTTGTGGATTGGGATGATAGTAAATATCTGGAAGCGGAACCGGGTGATTATATTACGGCAGCCCGCAAGGCTAAAGGTACGAGCAACTGGTTTGTAGGTGGCATCACTGATGAAAATGCACGTACTTCCAACTTTACTTTGGACTTCCTGGAACCGGGTAAGCAATATGTTGCTACTCTCTATGCAGATGGTAAGGATGCTGATTACAAAGAGAATCCGACCTCTTATCAGATAAAGAAAGGTATTGTAACCAATAAGACTAAGATGTCTGTGAAGTTGGCACGCAGTGGTGGTTTCGCTCTTAGTTTGATTGAAGCTACTCCGGCAGATAAGAAGGCTGTGAAAAAGTGGAAATGAAAAATCTTAAGTTAAGAAATACTCATAATTTAGGGTAGGAAGAAGTTTTTATTAGGCATTAGGTAACGCGCCCCGCAAGAGAGATAGTTCTTGCGGGGCGTTTATTATTAATAGCCTGTCGACAAGAAGTTAAGAGTTTGTCGACAGGAAGTTAACTTCTTGCTGACAAGAAATTAAGACCTTGTAAGTGACTAATTATCAGTATGGTTTGAAACTGTCTGAAAGTTATATAGCAGGCACTGTAAGAATTATTTTTATTAAACATTTTGTTCTTCCAAAAATCCCCCTTATCTTTGTGCCCGTTGAACGAACGATTAACGAAACTTTTCTATAGCTAATTTGTTCGTTTACTGTAAAATAAGAAGCTGAAAACTGTGCGTTATCTGCTTGGACAGATTTTTCACTCTTCAAAAGCGCCTGTTTGTATTTCCTGCGATAGGGAATTCAGATTTTGGCCATTGAACGTATCAAATTCAATATCACGAATTGACGTTTTAACCGGAAGGGGTTTTATTCCCCCGGTGTCCCCAAGGAATATCCTTTTCTGAACACTTCTGAAGTGAACAAACCAATTAGCGAAGATACATATTGGTACGCTTTGCGTATCACCTATAGTCGGGAGCTTGCTCTGAAAGAGTTTCTGGACCGGAATAATATTGAGAATTTCATTCCCATGCGCTATGAATATGTAACCCGGAAAGAGCAGCGTATTCGCAAGCTTGTTCCCGCAATACATAATCTGGTCTTCATTCATGCTACCCGAAAAAAGATAGATGAAATAAAGGAGGAAAATGCCATACATCTTCCTCTTCGCTATATTATGGATCGTGAGACGAGGCAGCCTATCGTTGTTCCTGAAGTTCAGATGCGCCATTTTATAGCTGTTGCCGGTTCGTATGATCAGCAGGTAATTTATTTGCCTCCTACAGAATATTCCATGCAGAGAGGGGATCGTGTCCGTATCACCGGTGGTGTTTTTGAAGGAGTAGAGGGTATATTTGTCCGGGTAAAGGGAGATCGTCGCGTAGTGGTATCTATTCAGGGAGTTATGGCAGTTGCTACAACTTTTATTCATCCCTCTCTTATTGTTCCTATAACAGAAGAATAATTCATAGTTTCTAATTTATAATTCATAATTATATGAAGTCTCAAATCGATGCTTTGCGTCAACTCACGCATGAGCTTCTTTATCTTGGCATGGATGGTGAGCCTATCTATGCAGATCGTTTTCATCAGCTAAATTCGGAGGTTTATAGTCAGGCGGAAGCTTTGTACGGTGAGAAAACCGGGAATGATGAGGAAGAAGCAACTCTTTGTATTACCCTTTTGAAAGCCTATAGTGCTACGATTTATAATCATGGGGATAAGGATGAAAAGATCCAGGAACTGTTGAATCGTAGTTGGGAGGTCTTGGGTAAACTTCCGGATTCTTTGTTAAAATGTCAATTGTTGGTGGGCTGTTATGGTGAAACATTTGATAAGGAGTTGGCGGAAGAAGCACATCGAATTATAGATAGTTGGATGCCTTCATTAACTAGTGAGCAACAAGAAATTGTTGATGATTTGCAAAACTTTGAAGCTAATCCATATTTACTAGACACTGTGTTGTAGATTGCTCATAAGTTATGTTTTTTATCTCTATTCGTTAGTATTTACTTTGTGTATATATGAAAATTCTTGTTACTGGGGCTGCTGGATTCATGTGTTAGTTTGAAGTATGGTAGTCTGGAAACTTTGGGGATTGATAAGAATGTAGTAGATTGGTATAAATTTGTTCAGAGCAATGTGTATGAACAATTTCGCTTTGTTCGTATGAATCTGGAGGATAGACATGTCACTATTATAAAGTGAAGCATTTGATTTACGCCAGTTCTAGTAGTGTTTATGGTTTGAATGGGAATGGATGTTGCTTGTGTGGATGTGCAAAAAAGTAAGATCGAGAATCTGAAAAAAGGTATTATTCCTATTTATGAACCGGGCTTGGAAGATATGGTACACCGTAATTATACAGCTGGTTGTTTGAAATTAACGACAGATTTGAAGGAATGTCTGGATGATGTAGAGGTTGTGTTCAGTGCGGTTGATCCCCCTCCTGGTGTGGATGGTAATGCTGATTGAAATATGTGTTGGAGGCAGCCCATATTATTGGTCGTAAGTATGAATAAGTATGTACTTGTTGTAACCAAAAGTACAGTTCCGGTAGGTACTGCACAAAAAGTCAAATCTGCTATTCAGGAAGAACTTGATAAACGTAATATTCTGATAGAGTTTGATGTAGCTTCTAATCCTGAGTTTTTGAAAGAAGGTGATGCTGTGGATAATTTTATGAAACTTGATCGTGTAGTGGTAGATATGGAATCGGAAAAGGTGAAAGGGATAATGGAAAGGCTTGTAAAGCCGTTCATAATGAATAATTATCGTTTGATATTTACAGATATTACGAGTGCTGAGATGATAAAATATGCTGCTAATTCTATGTTAGATACACGGATTAGTTTTATGAATGATATTGCGAATCATTGTGATTTGTTTGGTGCTAATGTAAATTTTTGAGTCTTTTAAACAAAAAGAATTCGAAAAAAGGTTTGTAAAACGGTTTTGGTACAAGATAATGAGTCTAAATCATCTTACGGGGTTATTCGAGGATTACATTATCAGAAGCCACCTTTTGCTCAAAGTAAACTAGTGCGTGTATAAAAGGTGCGGTTTTAGATGGCACTGTAGATATAAGAAAGAGTTCTCCAACTTTTGAACATCATGTTGCAGTAGAGATAACTGAGGATAATCATTGACAATTTTTTATTTCGAGATGTTTTGCACATGGATTTTCAGTTTTGAGTGAAGAGGTTGTTTTTCAATATAAATGTGATAATTTTTATGCTTCGCAATATGAGGGATCTATTGCTTAGGATGATCCTGATTTGAGGATTGATTGGAGAATCTCTGATAATAATTTGATATTGAGTAAGAAAGATA
>Ga0192239_1187_pt1 | contig 16965 bp, 10 predicted proteins | sample Koala_Koa27_G3_FD_131231 | JGI IMG/M metagenome (GOLD analysis project Ga0192239, IMG submission 131231) | Enriched cells from koala feces incubated with labeled cellulose particles, San Francisco Zoo, California, United States - Koala_Koa2-7_G3 ... | reverse complement strand
CATTGCTCGTGATCGTCATATCCTTTTACGATTCATCAAAGCTGCACAAAAAGAAAATCCCGGAATGCACATCTTTGCTTCTCCTTGGTCTCCCCCAGCTTGGATGAAGACTAATAACTACTATGCCAGTACGGCTAGTACAAAGGGGTTCAACGGCTTACCTGCAGAAAGAAATAATACTAAAGATGCTACAGGCTTTAGAATGCTCGACGGCTATTTGAAAGCTTATGCTTTGTATTTCTCTAAGTTCATTCGGGCTTACGAGAAAGAGGGAGTTACAATTTCCGCTGTTTATCCACAAAACGAACCATGCTCCAATCAGGTGTTCCCCAGTTGTAAATGGAGATCTGAAGACCTTGCATTCTTCATTAGCGATTATCTTGGACCTAAATTCGAAGAAGATGGTATAAAGACCGATATCTATTTTGGCACTGTAAATACCAGTATAGCTGATTACGTAAGAACTGCGCTCAACAATGAAAAAGCTGCTAAATATATAAAAGGTGTCGGCTTTCAATGGTCTGGTAAAAAGGCTATACCAATTATCAGCAAAGAATATCCACATTTGAAATATGTACAAACCGAGTCTGAATGTGGTAACGGAGCCAATATTTGGAGTCAGGCAGAATACACATGGAGTCTCATGCATCAATATCTTACTAACGGTGCCAGCGTTTACGCCTATTGGAACCTCATACTTGACCAAATGGGAGTAAGTCCTTGGGGCTGGAGGCAAAATTCACTCATAACAATTGATAAAGAAACCAAAGAGGTAAAGTACAACCCTGAATACTATATCATGAAGCATATAAGCAAATATGTATTACCGGGTGCGTACAGATTGATAACAAACGAAAGAACTGATCATTTGGCATTTCAAAATCCTGATGGGCAGATAGTAGTTGTGATAGTGAATCAAGAAGAAACTGATAAAGAAATGAATATCGGGTATAAAGATAAAATGATAAGTCTGAAAGTGGAGGCAAAATCATTTAATACTATCAAATTTTAAAATGATTTGTAAGAATACTATTAAATGATAACTTAATGGTGTACCCTGAAATGGTACAACTATACAGTATGAGACACGTCCTATGATATGAACTGTATGTTGTTATTCTCTCATTTCAGGGTATACATTAGTTATATTTTCTTTACTGCAGAGAGCATTATCCTATATAACCTCTTTTAAATATATAAGCATGAAAAAGTATGTATTATTACTGATGGCTGTTTTAACCATGGCCATACTATCATCTTGTAATAAAGTTATTGTAAACAAGACTCCCATAGATTATGTTAATCCATATATAGGGAATATCAGCCATTTGTTGGTACCTACTTTCCCAACTGTTCATTTGCCTAACAGTATGCTTCGGGTTTATCCCGAAAGGAGAGAATATACAACGGATTATATTTCTGGGTTGCCGATAATAGTAACCAGCCATCGTGGACGTTCCGCTTTTAGTATTAGCCCTAAGAGTGAACAGTCAGATGTATTTTCTCCTATAATCAATTATACGTACGATAATGAAAGAATCACCCCCCTACCGCTACTCGGTCCATCTGGATGAAGCGAAAGTGGAAGTAGATTTTGCCCCTTCCCATCAATCTGCACTTTATAATTTAAAGTTTGCTAATGGTGAAACTAATCAGCTCATTATTAATAGCCGGAATGGAAAACTAAAGACAACAGGGTGTGGTGTCTCCGGATATGAAACGATAGGGAATGGACCCACAAAAGTTTATCTGTATTTGGAAGCAGAACAACCTATAGTCAACTCCGGAGCCCTAATAAATAATGAAATCCATTACAATCGGACATCAGCTGAGGGGCAGAATGAAGCTATTGTATTAGGATTTTCTTCAAAAGTAGTGAATGTTAGATACGGTATTTCGTTTATAAGCGAAGAACAAGCGCAAGAGAATCTTGAGAGAGAAATCAATACCTACAGGGTAGACGATTTAGCACGAATTGGTAAAGATATTTGGAATGAAACTCTAGGAAAAATAGAAGTGGGGGGGGAGGTTCCGAGAGCGACAAGGTGGTCTTTTATACTTCACTTTACCGTACTTACGAACGCATGATTAATATATCCGAAGACGGCAAATATTACAGTGCTTTCGATGGTCAGGTGCACGATGATAATGGCATCCCTTTTTATACCGATGATTGGATTTGGGATACCTATCGGGCGACCCATCCCTTGCGTATCTTAATTGAGCCTGAAATGGAAGTACACATGATAAATTCATATTTGCGTATGGCTCAACAGTCAAAAGAAGGTTGGATGCCCACTTTCCCTGAAGTAACTGGGGACAGTCATCGGATGAATGGCAATCATTCTGTTGCGGTAATTTGCGATGCTTATTATAAAGGTCTGCGTGGTTTCGATCTGGATGCGGCTTACAATGCATGCAAAGCAACGTTGACAGAGAAAAGCTTACTACCTTGGAAATGTATACCTAATACGGAGTTGGATCTATTTTATCAGAAAAGAGGCTATTTCCCTGCTTTGCAGCCTGATGAAGAAGAATATGTAAAAGCAGTTCATTCCCATGAAAAAAGACAACCAATTGCTGTTACTCTTGGTACTTGTTATGACGATTGGTGTTTGTCGCAGATAGCAAAGGAGTTGGGGAAGGTTGAAGATTATAATTATTTCTTGAAGCGTTCATCAAATTATCGCAATATCTATAATTCTGAGACTGCATTTTTCCATCCTAAAGATAAAGATGGAAGGTTTATTGAACCTTTTGATTATCGCTATTCAGGTGGACAAGGTGCGCGGAATTATTACGCAGAAAATAATGGCTGGATTTACCGTTGGGATGTACCTCATAATATTGCTGACTTAATTACATTAATGGGGTCACCTCAAAAGTTTATACAGAATCTTGATCAGACATTCCGTGAACCACTTGGTAAGAACAAATATACTTTTTATTCACAATTGCCGGATCATACAGGTAATGTAGGGCAATTTTCAATGGCGAATGAGCCCTCTTTGCATATTCCTTATTTATATAATTATGCTGGAGAGCCGTGGAAAACTCAAAAAAGGATTAGGAGATTACTAGACCAGTGGTTTCGAAACGATTTGATGGGAATTCCGGGAGATGAAGATGGAGGAGGTATGACGGCCTTTGTTGTTTTTTCTGCAATGGGATTTTATCCAGTAACACCTGGTATACCTATTTATAATATTGGGAGTCCATTGTTTGAATATATAAAAATGGACCTTGGTAGCGGTACTTTTTTTGAAATTGAAGCAAGAAACTGCTCGAGAGAAAATAAGTATATCCAATCGGCAATATTAAATGGAAAAGAATGGAATAAATCTTGGTTTAGCCATGATGATATTAAAAATGGAGGCAAACTTGTACTGGTTATGGGAGATAAGGCTAATGAAAGCTGGGGGATAAAAGATGTACCTCCCTCTGGGGAATCAGTCAATAAACTAATTTCTTTTTAAACATAGCATTGATAATTTTGATATTGAGCAATATAAATTTAATATAATATTTATGATTGAAACTGGTAACCTTCAACAGATTAATGCCAACCGCGTAATCTTTTTAGATTGGCTGCGTGCTATTGCTTGTTTAATGGTATTGATAGTACATGCATCAGAGTGTATCTATTCGAATGATTATTCTTTTTCATTTCCCTCTGAGGCAGGGCGTTGGAGCGTATGTTTAATCAATGGGTTTGTACGTCCGGCTGTACCACTGTTCCTTATTGCTTCTGCATATTTGTTAGTACTTTTAAAAACTGATACTAAAACTTTTTTCCGTAAACGCTTTATACGGGTTGTCATTCCGTTTATTGTATGGCTTGTTGTGTATGCCGTTCTTCCTATATTATGGGAAGAATATACTATGATAGATGTAAAAAATAACCTGTCGAAAATTTTCATCAATTTTATTCCGCGAGCTTCACATTTATGGTTTATTTACATGCTTCTTGGTATTTATTTGATTATGCCGGTTTTATCTTCATGGTTGAAGCAGGTCAGCCGGCGTGAAGAAGAATTTTTCTTAGCTCTTTGGTTATTTACCACTTTATTTTGGCATGCTCATGAGATATTCGGGGATATTTTCGGGGAATGCTGGTGGAACCCATTCCCTTTGTTCCATTATGTATCTGGATATGTGGGATATGTAATAATGGCTCATTATATTCGTAAGTATTTAAACTGGTCTATGAAGAAGACACTTTATGTGGCTCTTCCATGTTTCTTAATAGGATATTTGTTTTGTGTCTGGTCATTTTATACGCGTTCGTTTACAGTTGAAGCTGTACAGCAGTTGGAATTAAGCTGGCAAACTACTTCAATAGCTCCAGTTTTAATGAGTTTTGGGGCATTTATGTTTATTAAGAAAATCAGTTATACGGGTAAAGCTTACAAAATAATCCGTGATATTTCGTGTATGAGCTATGGTATGTGTCTTATGCACATGTTAATTCTGCCATATATCTTTGCTTTGTGCAATTCTGCAATGTCACCTGCTATTACAATATTGGTGACGGCACTGGTTACATACGTCATTTGCTATATCATAACCAAGATGATTTCATGTTTGAAGTATGGAAAATATATTGTCGGTTGATTTGTGGATTGTAGTTTAAAGAAGCAAAATATTGGTAATGTTATTATTGAGAGTGAAAATTGAGATTGTTATTAATATAAATGAGTAGTATAATATGATCAAACGAAGAGATTTTTTGAAGAAGTCTGGAATGATTGCTATGGCAGCGGCATTTCCGGGAATTGTAAATGCGGAGGTGGAGACTACTGAGGAAAGTGCGGTATTAAACAAGAATAAAATAAAAGTAAATAATCAGTGGGATGTGATAGTTGTGGGTGGTGGTCCTGCAGGATGTGCAGCGGCGACAGCTGCTGCCCGTGAAGGTGCTAAAGTTTTAATTATTGAAAGTACCGGAGCGTTGGGAGGGATGGGAACTTCCGGTTTGTTGAATGCATGGTGTCCGTTTACCGATAAAGAAAAGATTATATATAAAGGAATTGCTGAAAAGGTTTTTATGGGAGCTAAAAAAGGAGTTCCTCATGCAAGAGGCTATGATTGGATTCCTATCAATACAGAATATTTAAAAGTGGTTTATGATGACCTGGTTATGTCACAAGGAGTTTCTGTATTGTTCTTTTCTAACATGGCAGCTGTAGAAATGAAAAATAAGGAGACGGTTGATGCTATTATTGTTGCAAATAAAGCAGGACTAACAGCTTACAAGGCCAAACTGTTCATTGATTGCACGGGGGATGGTGACCTGGCAGTTTGGGCAGGAGCAGACTTTGATATGGGAGATGATAAAGGGGATGTACAAGAAGGTTCTTTGTGTTTTGCTTTATCAAATATTGATCCTTATGAATTTTCATTGATAGGGACTGTTCAATCCAGTAAAAAGGATAGCCCCATTTTTAAAATAATTGAATCTGGTAAGTACAATCTTATTAAAGATTATCATATTAATGATAAATATGCAGGACCGGGATATCTGGCTTTTAATGCCGGGCACGTGAAGGTTAATAGTATTGACCCCGCTTCTCTTTCATCTGCGATGATAACTGGGAGAAAAATTGCACGACAATTTCAGGAAGGATTAGCTGAGTATGAACCGAAAACGTTTGCTTCTTCCTACTTGGCTGCGACAGCAGCATTAATGGGGGTAAGAGAAAGTAGACGAATAAAATGTGATTATACTTTCACGTTAGAAGATTGGCTGGACCGTAAGGAATTTGAGGATGGAATTGGGCGTAATTCTTATTATATTGACGTACACAAAGAAGATGCGACAAAATATCCGAAATATGGGAAAGGAGAATCGCATGGTATTCCTCTACGTTGCTTGTTGCCTGTCGGATTAAAGAACGTATTTGTTGCCGGACGGTGTATATCAACTGACCATTATGCTCATGGTAGCTTACGGGTCATGCCTCCCGCTTTAGTAACGGGTGAAGCTGTAGGGACGGCGGCCGGATTAATTTATAAGGCCGGCACTATTGATGTGCATAGTATAGACGTAACCCGGCTCAGAATTAGATTAAAGGAGATGGGACAGTTGTTGTAATCAATTCAATAAATACGATTGCTATAAAGTGAAATCTATTTGTAGCTTTAGTAGCAAGACTAAATGATAGAAATAATATGGTGAGAATGAAACTAACTAATATCATATTTGTATTGCTTGTTTTTTTCCCGTTTTATGCAAAGGGAAAGGAAATCGTTAAGCTTGTCAAGGATAAGAAAACGAATATATTGTTCTATGATCTGAACAAAAATGGGAAAATGGATATATACGAGAATCCTACTTTAGACATAGAATCCCGTGTAGAGGACATCCTTTCACAAATGACACTAAAAGAGAAGGTTGGGCAGATGTTGACTTCTCTGGGTTGGCACATGTATGAGCGCGTGGGGGATGATGTCCGATTGACAAAAAGACTAACGGAAGAACTTGATAAATATCATATTGGTTCGTTGTGGGGATTTATGCGTGCGGATCCTTGGACACAGCGTACTTTGAAAACTGGGCTTAATCCAACTTTGGCTCCTAAAGCGGTTAATAAGCTTCAACGATATGTGATTGAAAATACCCGTTTGGGTATTCCTCTTTTCCTTGCGGAAGAATGTCCTCATGGTTACATGGCCATTGGTACAACTGTTTTCCCGACATCTATAGGGCAATCTAGTACTTGGAACCCCAAATTGATAGAACAAATGGGATGTGCCATAGCCAAAGAGGCAAGAGCACAAGGAGCTCATATCGGTTATGGCCCAGTACTTGACTTAGCGCGTGACCCACGTTGGTCGCGGGTTGAAGAAACGTATGGCGAAGATCCGTTTCTCATAGGCAAAATGGGAGAAGCGCTTGTACGCGGTTTTCAGGGGGATGGCTTTAACCCCGGGGAAAGTCTTCTTTCTACTTTGAAACACTTCGCATCTTATGGATGGACCGAAGGAGGCCATAATGGGGCTAGCGCTCATGTGGGTATGCGTGAAATGGAAGAAGCTATTTTGCCTCCTTTCCGAGAGGCGATAAATGCAGGAGCATTATCAGTGATGAGTTCATACAATGAAATTGATGGGACCCCTTCTACTGCTAACTACCACCTACTTACCAAAGTCTTAAGAAATAGGTGGGGTTTTCAAGGATTTACTATTTCCGATCTTCGTTCCATTGGAAGATTAAGAGGGCATGGCGTAGCTGCCAGCGATTATGAAGCAGCTGTGAAAGCTGTAAATGCAGGTTTGGATAATGATTTGGGAATGAATGTATATGGTGAGCAATTAGGTGAAGCTGTGAAAAAGGGAGATGTATCTCTGGCAGTATTAGATCAATCGGTTAGTCGAATCCTGAGACTTAAATTTAGAATGGGTCTCTTTGATAACCCCTTTGTTGACGAAAAGGCAGCTCCGGAAATGGTGGCAAATTCTGAACATTTGGAACTGGCACGAGAAGTAGCACGCCAATCTATTGTTTTATTAAAAAATCGGGATAATATTTTGCCTTTAAAGAAAAACTGTAGTAAGAAAATTGCTGTAATCGGTCCAAATGCAGACAATATATATAATATGCTGGGAGATTATACTGCACCGCAGACTGCAGCTTCGGTAGTTACAGTTCTCGAAGGCATTAAGAATAAGGTTGATAATGAAGATGTGATTTATGCAAAAGGCTGCGCTATACGTGACACCAGCCGTATCGGCATTCGTGACGCTTTGAATGCAGCGGCTTCCGCAGATGTTGTTATTATGGTTATGGGAGGGTCCAGTGCGCGCGATTTTTCATCTGAATATGAAGAAACAGGTGCAGCAAAAGTATCTGCTAATTTAATCAGTGATATGGAAAGTGGAGAAGGATATGATAGAGCGACGCTTAATCTTATGGGCTTGCAGTTGGAACTTATTCAAGAAATTAAGAAATTGGGAAAGCCAATCATATTAGTATTGATAAAAGGGCGTCCTTTACTTTTAGAAGGCATAATTCAAGAAGTCGATGCCATTATTGATGCTTGGTATCCTGGTATGCAGGGGGGCAATGCTTTAGCTGATGTTCTTTTTGGAGACTATAACCCCGGAGGGCGACTAAGTATTTCGATACCCCGTTCTGTTGGACAACTCCCTGTATATTATAATCCGAAGAGAACAGGAAACCGCAATAAATATCTTGAAGAGGTTGGAGTGCCACGCTATTGTTTCGGATATGGATTGAGCTATACTTCTTTTGAATACTCGGATATGGAAGTGACATTAAATGAGACAACAGATGATTGTATTGTAAATATTAGGGTGAAAATCGTTAATACTGGACAGAAATCCGGAGATGAGGTTGTACAGCTTTATATCTGTGATGATGTAAGTAGTTATACAACTCCAGCAAAGCAGTTACGTGCTTTTGAACGAATACATTTGGAGGCAGGAGAATCTCAGATCGTTACATTTACGCTGAATAAAAAGTCTATGATGTTATATATGCAAGATGATGAATGGGTTGTGGAGCCTGGAAGCTTTTCGTTGATGATTGGCAGTTCTAGTCAGGATATACGATTACAGCACAAGATTTATGTAACCCAAAAGTATTGTTTGAAATAGGCAATATAAAAAACATCTCGACTTTCCTCTTACAAAGGAGGAAAGTCGAGATGTTTTTTTGAGTTATAATTAAATGAAACTCCTATTATTTCAGAAGCAGAGCAAATAGTATCCTACCAATAATAAAATAAGTGTCTCATAATAAAAAGATTGGGCAAGTTTATTATCTTTGCTTGCCTAATCTCCTTTATAACTCTAAAAACGCCATGTATGAAAAGATATAGAACTCACATTTTATCTGTTTTGTTTATTTGTCTTTCCTTTCCTACTCTGTTGTATGCCACTACGGAAAATCCTGTTTCTATCAAAAAACTCAAGGTGGAATATGCCGAAATGCCATTAGGCATCGATGTAGAAAAGCCTCGTTTCAGTTGGCAAATGGTGGTGCCGGATACCGAAAGAGGTTATTCGCAGAAGGCTTATCAGATAATAGTGACTGATGAAATGGGTAGTTTGGTATGGGATAGCGGAAAAGTGTCGAGTGACCTGTCACTGAACATAGAATATGCTGGTGCTCCTTTGCAACCTGCTACCTGCTATTTCTGGACAGTCAACGTTTGGAATCAAAGAGGCGAACAATCATCGGAAACGTCCTGGTTTGAGACAGGATTAATGAGTAAAACTTCCCCTTACGAGGGATGGAGTGGTGCCAAGTGGATAGGTGGCGGAGATAAAGACAGGATGCTCGATTCTCACTATCTCCCGGTATTCAGGCTGAATGTTTCACTTCAACTGGATGAAAAGTCCAAAAGCACATGTGCAGGCTTTGTCTACGGAGCGAATGATAAGCGTCTGATGGATAAGAATAAGAACCTGTATCACTTGCAGAATGGAAAAGATGAATCTTATATTAAAATAGAATTGAGCATTGATTCACTCGTTTCGGGTAAAAAGGCAATGCTGAATGTGTATCGTGTGGGATACCATCCGGACGATCAGGGAAGCGTTCCTTTCAAAAGTTTCCCTGTTCCGCTGACATGGATTCATGAAAACAACAAGTATGCACAGCATACCATAAGCCTTACTTCCGATCTGGGGTTTACAAGATTCTATGTGGATGGTGGCGAAGAGATTGGTCGGGCAGACCTGAACCCTTTGGGGCGGGGAGGTGATTTTATCGCTTTCCCGGTGGTAGGCGATGTCGGTTTTGATGTTCCCGCAGGGCAATCTGCTATTTTCCCGAAGATGGAGATTGCTAATTTCAGAAGTCCTTCGAATGTGATAACTACTTGTAAAGAAGGGAATAACTGGATAGATGGCAATGTTTCCGGTGCTTTTCGTACTTTCACTCCCAAAGGCAATTCTGCCCCTATGCTTCGTACGGTTTTCTCTACTCCGGATACTGAAATAGCCAAAGCCCGCTTGTATGTTACTTCACGTGGTATTTATGAAGTTTATCTGAATGGCAAGCGTGTAGGAGAAGATTATTTTAATCCCGGAATCACCCAGTATAATAAAACCCATCTGTACCAGACGTTTGATGTAACGGAGTACATGCATTCCGGTAGAAATGCCCTTGGCGCTTTGATGGCAGAAGGCTGGTGGAGTGGGGGTGCTACCTTTACGGGAGATAATTGGAACTTCTTCGGTGACCGCCAATCTTTATTAGCGAAACTGGTTATCACGTATGCAGATGGCCGGACCGATGTGGTGGTAACTGATCCGTTATCCTGGCAGTATTTCAGTGAAGGCCCTATTACTTATGGTAGTTTTTTCCAGGGCGAAGTGTATGATGCTTTAAGGGAAACGGCAGTGGAAGGATGGAGTATGGCCTCTTATGATGCATCTGCCTGGAAACCGGCTCATGAAGTTGCCTTGGAAGGTAATATCAGTACGGCAGGTAATCCGAATATGCCGTGGGTGAATGATTATTCAGGCTTTGAACTTACCGGGCAGTTCGGTCAGACGGTGAAACAAATAAATGAGTTGACGGCTCTCTCGGTAGAAGAAGTCCGTCCCGGTGTGTTTGTGTATGATATGGGGCAGAATATGGTAGGAGTTCCCCGAATTAGTTTATCGGGCATGAAACCCGGAACGGAAATTACGCTGCGCTTTGCTGAGGTGAAATACCCCGATTTGCCGGAATACGAAGGGAATATCGGTATGATTATGCTGGAGAATATCCGTGCCGCTATGGCTCAGGATGTTTATATAGCCAAAGGCGGGCAGGAAACCATCTCTCCCCGCTTCACCTATCATGGTTACCGCTTTATAGAGATCACAGGCATTGATAAACCGTTGCCTGTGGGAGCGGTGAAAGGGATAGTACTCAGCTCTATACACGAATTAGCTTCACGCTACGAGACTTCCAATACTCAGGTGAATCAGCTTTGGAAGAATATAACCTGGTCTTCTTATGGAAACTTCCTTTCCATTCCTACGGACTGTCCGCAACGCAATGAACGGCTGGGATGGGCAGGAGACATTTCTGTCTTCTCGCGCACGGCAACTTATCTGGCGGATGTCCCGCAATTCCTGAGACGCTATCTCCGTTCTATGCGCGATGTTCAGCGGACGGATGGGCGTTTTCCGGATATTGCTCCATTGGGTGGTGGCTTTGGCGGTCTGCTGTGGGGAAGTGCCGGAATCACAGTGCCTTGGGAGTGTTACCAGCAATATGGGGATACCATTTTGTTGAGCGAACACTACGACGCCATGAAGCGCTATATCCAATACATCATCGATAATACCATCGAAACAGAAACCAACCTGATTGTTCAAACCCGTTCGTGGGGTGATTTGTGTGACTGGCTGGGGCTGGAGGATGAGAAGAATGACAAATCTCTGGTATGGGAAGCCTACTTCATTTATGATCTGGAGTTGATGGCTAAGATGGCGGCTGTCCTTGGTAAGGCTACCGATGCCGAGTGGTTTCGTGAACTGCATGCCGCCCGGAAGGATTTCTTTAATAAAACGTATATAGAGCCTGAGACCGGAAAGACCTGGTTTTCGGCTTTTGTCCCTGAGAAAAAGGGATCACATATCGATATACAGACTTCGTATGTGCTTCCGTTGGCTTTCAATATTATTGATGAAGAGAATCGTAATAAGGTGATTGCCAATCTTGCAGAGACTGTGAAAAGGGAGAATACCACGGATAGAGGTCAGCAATGCCCGCCTTACTCTCTGATGACAGGTTTCATCGGCACATCATGGATCAATAAGGCTTTGTCTGACTACGGGCATTCAGACTTGGCTTACAGGCTACTTCAGCAGACCAGTTATCCTTCGTGGCTTTATTCCATTGAACAGGGAGCCACTACCATCTGGGAACGTCTGAACCCTTATACTCGCACAGATGGCTTTGGTGGAAACAATCGCATGAATTCTTTCAATCATTATTCTTTCGGTGCTGTGGGTGCTTGGATGTATAATTACTCTTTGGGAATACAGCGTGATGAAACTTCTCCCGGTTTCAAGCAGTTCGTTCTGAAGCCGATGCCCGATCCAACCGGGAAGATGACGTATGCACGGGGATATTATGATTCTATGTATGGACGCATTGAAAGTGGCTGGAAAGTGGAGAGCGGAGTGATTCGTTATACTTTCACTGTACCTGCCAATACTACAGCTACCCTATATCTGCCGGCTGCATCGCTGAGGGATGTTTGTGAGAAAACGAAGCCTGTCCGGAAGTGTAAAGGAATAGAATTTATCAGTGAAGGAAATGGAGAGGTGGTTTTGAAACTTTTTTCCGGCAGCTATTCGTTTGAGGTGAAGAAGGATTATCCGCTTGCGGCAAGGAAGAGGAAGAAAGGTGAGATAGCCAGATCTAAGGGAATTCATTGAAAAAACAAACTGAAGATTATGGGATTCAATATGTAAATCTTATCTTTGCGAAAAAGTTCGCATTGAAAAAGTTCGCAATATGGAAAACCCTTTTAAGTTTGGTACTATAGTGGATGGTAGCTACTTCACAGATAGAGTGGAAGAGCAAGAAAAAGTGAAGCAAGTCATTTCAAGTGAGAATCATTTGATATTGATAAGCCCTCGTCGTTTTGGAAAGACAAGCCTTGTACAGAAGGTTATGAAAAGTCTGGAGCGTCCGGTTTTTCAATTGAATCTGCAACTGGTGACGGATACGGAAGACTTTGCCGCCCATTTGCTTAAATTAGTGCTTCGTAAATATCCGATGGAACGTCTTAAACATCTGATTTCTCATTTCCGTTTTATTCCTACCATTTCGACTAATCCGATGACAGATGGCATAGAGTTGTCTTTTCAACCTTCAGTTGATAGTTTTGTGCTTTTGGAAGATGTTTTCATTCTCATTGACAAAATAGGTGAGAGGGGAGAGAAACCGGTCGTTGTCTTAGATGAATTTCAGGAGATAAAGGCATTGGATAAGAATCTGGATAAAAAAATGCGTTCCATACTTCAGTTGCACAGCCATGTAAACTATGTATTTCTGGGTAGCCAGGAGTCTATGATGGAGGAAATATTTGAAAAGAAGAAATCCCCTTTCTATCATTTTGGTTATCTGATGAAATTGGATAAGATTCCTTATGATGATTTTCTTGTGTTTCTGAAAAAAGGCTTTTGTGAACTTGGAGAAAAGACAGAAGTTGAGAATGTGAGTCGGGAGATACTTGCATTTACCCGTTGCCATCCATATTATACTCAGCAGTTGGCTTTTCAGGTCTGGACACTTTGGTTGCAGAAGGGATATATGGATACATTGGTTGCTGATGCAAGCCTTTTGTTGACCCAAGTGCATGATATGGATTATGAGAGATTATGGGCAACTTTTAACCGCACGGACAAAAAAGTGCTGATAGGTTTAAATATGAATCTTGGTTCTCCTACCAGTTTGTCTTTTCTCAGGAATCAGGGAATTGAATCTTCGAGTACTGCTTTCAGTAGTTTGAAACGATTGAGTAAATTAGGCTATGTCATTAAGAATGATGTGTATGAGATGGATGATCCTTTCTTTACACAATGGATAATGAAGCATCGGTAAAAAGGACGTTTTGACACTTTGCATATTTAATAGCTTTAGAATCTGTTCTTTTGCCTTATCTACCGGATGGAAGAAAAGAAAGAATTCTATTTTTGTAGACTACATACTGTCAGGCGTATAGCGAATAGTTTACAACTCTAAAAAGTCGATATATTGCTCGTTTCTAATGAAAGTACTGTTTCTTTCTAATGAAACAAGTGTTCTTTCTGAATGAAGTTAACTCTTTGTTCGCAAGAAGTTAACTTCCTGTCGACAGGAAGTTAATGTTTTGTCGACAAGAAACAGACTTTTTCATCTGAGAACTGCATAAATGGGGTATATTATACTAGAATCCTGCATATACATGCCGTTGTATATGCAGGATTTTTCTATTTCCACTTTTAGAGATAAAGGCGTATGTTGCTGAAATGTTTGAAAGCCTGCCTTTATAGAGGTGGAATAAAGAAAATTCTTTCTTTATGTCTTCCATATAACGAAACCGCCCAAGTGAAACTACCTTTTTTCTAAAACAATAGTTCTAACTTTCTGCTTTTTAAAGGCTTACTTTCCTAATTTGTTGTAGAAGTATTCGCTTTTGCGTTCCACACCAGCAACGCCAGCAAAGTGGAAAGTAGTGCGGCCCCGATCCAGAACCAATTGATATATGTGAAATCATACATATCGGTTCCGTTTACTACAGTCTTTTGCCCTTCTATCAATACGCCGCTCATCACATCCTGTAATCCTGCGCCGATGTAACTTGCAATTCCTACTACACCCAGAGCTGCACCCGAAGCATTGCGTGGGGCGATATCAACGGCCATCAGTCCACCCAGAAAGCAGATCAGTACTCCGATACCCAGACCAAATAAAACCATGGCTAAAGCATCCAGCCAGAAATGAACGCCGGGTATAAGCAAAAATAAACATAAAGCTACTACATTCATTACTCCGAATGCCAATGCCGGAACATTCCGGCTACCGGCAAATAGTTTATCAGAAATAATACCTGAAAGTACGGTTCCTACAATTCCGCAAATAGAGCTGATAGAGATAATGAAACTTGCGTCCAACGTATCGTATCCTTTTTGTGCCTGCAAGTAAAACACTCCCCAGCTGTTCACTGCATAGCGACTGATGTACATGAAAGCACTGGAAAGAGCCAATATCCAGATGGCCGGATTACGAAGGACGGCTTTCTGAGCACGATTGAACTCTTCTGATTATCTTTTTGAATTATCTTGTTCCGCTTCTTTATTCAGCAGAAAGCCCTGACTTTGAGGAGTATCTTTCATAAAGACAGACATCATCAGAAAGCCCAGCAGACCGATGATTCCTGCTCCGATCATTCCGTATTTCCATCCCATCCAACTCACTACCAATGCAATCGAGATAAATGTCAATGCTTCGCCTATATTATGACTGGCAGACCAGAAACCATAGTAAGTACCGCGTTCTTTACTGTTGTACCAACGGCTTAGCGATACAACCCCGGAAGCGGCTCCCATAGATTGGAACCAACCATTCAATCCCCAAAGTAAGACAAAAGCATAAAAAGAGTTTGTAAATCCTAATATCAGATTGATCAATGCAGAGCAGAGTAATCCGGTGGACATGAAACGCTTTACATTGCTGCGGTCTGCCAGAAAGCCGTTTGTCAGTTTTCCTACAGCATAAACAAAGAAGAGGCAGGAACCTATGATTCCCAATTCCGTTTCAGAGAATACCCCGTCTTCAACAATAGGTTTGCGAACAATATTCATGCTGAGGCGACATACATAATAAATGCCGTACCCCATTGTGGCAGACAGAAAGGTGACAAGACGGATACGCTTGAAGCGTTGTGAGTCTGTATCCTGACAAGCTTCTGTAGCTGGGAGTGATATCTTATAAAAATCAAGTATTCTTTTAATCATGTACTTTAGTATTTTTAATGGGCATATCTGCGTTTACACTTGTACGCCAGTTTTCTAATTTATTGAGTAATCTCTCTGTGAGCTCCGGCTCGCTATCTTTTAGATTTTCTTTTTCAGATAAATCTTTTGAAAGATCATATAATTCAAGTTCACCAGTGTCGTAAAACTGGAGTAACTTATAGCTTCCCATGCGGATGGCTCCTGAAGGACGCCCTCCTTGATTGGAATAATGAGGATAATGCCAGTATATAGCGTCACGGTAATTTCGCTTTTCATTCTTCAACAATGGGAAGAAGCTGATACCATCCAGATGCTGTTCAGGATGTAGGTTGCTTCCGGTCATTTCGAGTATTGTAGGATAATAATCTGTAGAAATCACCATACTGTCACACCAATTTCCGGTATTTTCCATGTGAGGAATACGTACAATAAGAGGCTCTCTTATTCCTCCTTCGTATGTGAAACCTTTACCTCCCCTCAATGGGAGATTAGCTGTTGGCGAACCTTCGGAAGTAGACAATCCTCCGTTGTCCGAAGTAAATATAATGATTGTGTTCTCATACAGTCCCAAACGCTTCAATTCATCGATTATTCTGCCAATATTTTCATCCATACTGGCAATCATGGCAGCATATACAGCATTACTTTGAATGATTCTTTCAATATGTGTTGAATCTTGAAAGGGCTGCTTGTTTTTCCATTCCGGTGTAATATTGAATGTTTTGAATGAGTTGAGTCCCATCCTTTTTGCTTTTTCTTCAAAATACTTCACTTTATCTGCCTTGGCTAGCAGAGGCGTGTGAACCTGATAGAAAGGCAGGTTGATAAAGAATGGCTTATCTTTGAAGCGGCGGATTATCTTGATACACTCGTCACCCAGGCGGTCAGTCAGATATTCTCCTTCCGGACCGTCACTCAGGCAAGGATTGTGATAAGGAGAGAAGTACCCTCCTTTGCTTGGTCCCCCTTTATTGCATCCGGCTATGTTTATATCGTAACCTTGATATTGCGGATAAGTGAGCGAATCGATAGAACAATTCCATTTACCGATATGGGCGGTCTGATAACCTTCTTGTTGGAGGGCTTCTTCAATAGTCAGCTCACTCAATGGCAGGTTCTGTACAAACGGTACCGGCAGAACCGGACATGTCGCATCAATAATTCTTTTGCGGGAAGCTACTGCATATCCACCGGGAATGTAGTCCGTCAGATGAAGTCTTGCAGGATATTTTCCGGTCTGAAAACTGGCGCGGGTGGGTGAACTAACAGGACATGCTGCATAGGCATTTGTGAAGCGGATTCCTTCTTTGGCAAGTTGGTCGATGTTGGGAGTTTCATAAAAGGAACTTCCGTAGCAGCTTAAATCCATCCATCCCAAATCATCAGCCAGGATAAAAAGCATATTGGGCTTTATTGTTTTTCCGGTGGTTTGAGCCTGTACGGTGGTAAACCCTACTGATAGGACAGCCAGTTCGGAAATAAATAGTCTTC